>Ga0153942_1000087_pt1 | contig 30115 bp, 60 predicted proteins | sample TSNJ026MetaG_FD_104731 | JGI IMG/M metagenome (GOLD analysis project Ga0153942, IMG submission 104731) | Attine ant fungus gardens microbial communities from New Jersey, USA - TSNJ026 MetaG | ecosystem: Host-associated > Fungi > Mycelium > Unclassified | place: USA: New Jersey, Brendan T. Byrne... | reverse complement strand
GAAGAAGCGTCTTATATTGCTGGACACTTACATTTTTGGTAATGATCACAGCGTGATGGTCGAAACGGAGCATACAGTCGAAGAAATAAAAAACGATTGGGGGTTAAGGGAAAGGCTGATTAATGAGGGTTTGGCAAAAGCGTCTTATCCCCAAGATTATGAACCGCGAGAACTGTCAGATTGAAGTTGAAAAAGGAGTGAAAAAGATTGGAGAGAATTATAAAGTGCCACAAGTGTGGCAAACAGGCCAAAAGAACGGGTGAATATTGGCAAGAAGGGTTAGGAGTTATCGAGTATTCGGACGAATGTCCATATTGCGGATATTGGGAGGAATATGCCTATGGTCAATACAGGGGAACCGATTGGCCAGAAAGGTGATTTATTATGTGTGAGACATTAGGGGTTAATGGATGGTGCAAAATGTGCCAAGGGAGCGAAGAAAAAGATGGGGAACTGATATGTCAGGACCGCGAGGGTGTATTTTACGATCTGTCAGTTGATAATGTGTTATGCACTCCCTGCATGAAACCAAAAAATATTGATTTGTTAAATTAAAACTTGATAGAGGAGAATAAATGAACCGGAGGCAGCGGAAAAAGAAATATAAAAATACAACATTTGATGAAGCTTTGGGTATTTCTATTGGAACATATAGAGCCCGTAAAGAAATAGAACGGCAGTGGCGTGAATATCGCGTCTACGTGGAACGTGAATATGAGCGTGATAGCGCTTTTTGGGATATGTTTGAATAGAAATGGAGGCAGAAGGTATGGACAATGACCTGTTATTGATAATCGCAGGATACTTAGAAGAATATTGTGATTGCGAATTATGTCCTGAATGCAAATTGATAAACATGTGTACTGCATTAGACCGTGCGGCCGGAGATGTATGCACATTGCCGGATCGGTTTAGAAGATTGGTGGAGGGTTGAAGCTTGCTGACCTAACTGGCATTACGGGGCAAGGATGACTAAAAACCTTGTAAAAACAAACTCTGGAGCAAAAACCAGATAGGCAATAAAAAAGAGGGTGAGCAGACAACGCGCCGAGAAAGCAACGGGTACGCCACTACCAGAAGTGGACGGCAGTCAGGGTCGTTAAAGGGCATATCAATATGCGAAGCTGCACACGGCAGCACTGGCACACTAAAGGTATTTGTTCGGCTGTTGTGTCGCAAACTACATGCCGTTGGTACTGCCGCCTCTGGCCTAATGTCGGGGGCGGGGAAAGGAGAATATATTGGGCAAAATGAGCAAGGAAAAGGGGAAAAGGGCAGAAAGGGAACTCGCCGGCATATTAAGGGGATACGGCTACGATTGCCATCGTGGCCAGCAATACAATGGAGCTGACGGATCAGCGGACGTGGTAGGGCTGCCGGGGATACATATTGAGTGTAAGCGGGTGGAAAAGTTGAATTTATATGAGGCCGTTAATCAGGCGGTGGCAGATTCGATAGAGGGATTATGTGCACAAGAAACCGATGACATTCCGGCAGTTTTCCATCGGAAAAATAACCGCGGGTGGCTGGTGACAATGCGCCTTGATGACTGGATTGAAATATATAGGGAATACGAGGCGAATAAGGAAACAGAAGAGAACTAATGAAGGGAGGTGGCTAAGATAGATGGTCATATCAAGGTACATAGGCGAATGCTTGAATGGGAGTGGTATACCAACCTGAATACATTCCGTGTGTTCCTCCACATGCTTCTGAAAGCCAACTGGAAAGACGGGAAATTTCAAGGGCAAATTATTGAAAGAGGTTCTTTCATATCATCTATTGCCAAAATTTCCCAAGAAACTGGACTAACAATTAATGAGGTTAGAACAGCCGTAAAAAATCTAAAGTCCACAGGCGAGATCACAAGCAAATCACACTCAAAATATAGCGTATTTACGGTAAAAAACTACAGTGTGTATCAAGACATTAACACACAGGAGCACAATCACATCACAAGCAAGCCACAAGCAGATAACAAGCAGGTCACAAATAGATCACAACCTGTTAACAACCTGTTAACAACAATAGAAGAAAGGGAAGAAGAGAAAGAAGTAGAAGAAGGAAAGAAAGAAAGAAGGGAAGAAAAAGACTATGGTATCAGAGATACCACTTGTCAGACTGATGTCCGACGAATCGTTGACGCGTGGAATCAATGTGGAGCTGCGGAAGTAAAAAAGCTATCCATCAGCAGTAAACGTTATCAAATGCTGAAAGCCAGAATTAAGGAATACGGAGTTGATCAGGTGTTAGAAGCTGTTGAAATGATCAAAGGCAGTCCATTTCTGCTTGGTCAAAACAAAAATGGTTGGACAATAAGCTTTGACTGGTTTGTAAAACCTAACAATTTCCCCAAGGTGTCAGAGGGTTATTATCTGGCTCGTAATCAAGGGAAAACTGAGAATGGCTATAATCAAATGCTGAAAGGGTGGGCAGAGAGTGAATAGAGAGGAGTTTGCAACTGTGGCATCCGCATTACATAGCGCTTACGGAAAAAGCAACATCATGCCGGACGAATCCGCGCTGAATCTGTGGTACGGCATGTTGAAAGACATTGACTATGCAATTTGCAGAAACGCAGTAACGCAGTTGATCAGCCAAAACAAATTTTCCCCAACGATTGCGGAGATTAGGGAAAAGTGCACAGCAATCACCGCGGAGCGTCTGCCGGAATGGGATGAAGCCTGGGGTATGGTGCTAATGGCGATAAGAAAATATGGCTACATGCGCGAGATGGAAGCCCTTGAGAGCCTACCGGATGCCGTTAGGGGGATCGTGAAGCGAATGGGCTATCAAAATATCTGCCAGAGTGAAAACATCAGCGTGGAGCGTGCTAATTTCAGAGAGGCATACAAGGGGCAGATTAATTTGACAAAACAACAGAACGTACTGCCCCGGGAAGTACGAAACGAACAGGCAGAGTTAATAAGGCAATGCGCCGAACGCTTGTCCATAGGTGTGGGAAGTACGAATTTACAGGAGGAAAAATAATGGGACATCCGGAGCAAAGAGTACTAGACCTTGTGCCGCAGATGACAGAGCTTTTCAAACAAGGTGAGGATATATACACCATAGCCCGTCATCTGGGCGTAAGATATGAAACCGTGGCGCGCTATCTGGAAAGATGTGAATTAATCGCAGAACAGCACATGAACAGCCGGAGACAGCGAGAAGAACGGATGGAGAACGAAGCCATAACCAAAGCGGACATAGCGAGGTTGCGGTCCTGCATCCATATCGGTGACACGGTACCGGTGGTGATGGAAGTGGCCGACCGTGAGAGCGCCAATCTTGCACCGATTGAGATTTGCAGGGAAATGTATGTCACGAAGATTCTAGACAGCGGCAGGGGTGTTTTGGTCAGCGAGGCCATGGGTGAACGGTCTGTGAGGATGGCAACGTATGTGGATATTTTGCAAAAATTGGAGGCGAAATAATAAATGGATGAAGAATTAAAATGCCCACATTGCGGAGAAGTCCAGGACGATGGTTCCATTGAAGATTACAATACTGAGATGGCCCCACATGTATGCACAAATTGTGAAAAAGAATTTTGGTTTAGTAAAAATGTGCAAATAACGTACTGTTCATGGACGGAAAGTTGATTTTAGGAGGACGGGAAATGAAATACAACGAGCAAGTTTTTCGCGACATGCCAAGCAGCGAAAAACTAGAAATAATTAACAATGAATTAAATTTAGCAACACATAACGCAACCACAAAGGCTGATCTGCTGATGTTGTTGGGGTGGCTACTCCACGAATACATTTTCGAATACATTTTTGACAAGTGGCGGACAAAAGAAAAATGGATTCCTGTGTTAGAGCGGCTGCCGGAAAACGAAAAAGAAGTCGAGGTTAGCATTGAACGCCGCCTAGAAAATGGCACGCGAAGATTTACGTGTAGGGCAATTTACGAAGACGGAAGTATCTGGTCGGAAAACAGCCGTTTTAACTGGAATGACTTTGACGGCCTTGACAGCGATCTTGAATACAGCAAGGAACTTGACGATTGGAAGGTACCGCAAGGATGGTTTGAGGCTGCTACTTATGTGGAGGAATTTGCGGTTATAGATGATTTTGTCATAGCGTGGCGGCCGCTGCCGGAACCGTACCAACCACCGGGCGAAAAGACGTAAAACATAGATGAAAATCCCCATGATTGCTGATAGGAGTGAAATAAATGTTTGAATTAAACAGTTTTCTGAACATGGATTGCATGGAGGGAATGAAACAGCTCCCGGACAAATATTTCAATTTGGCAGTAGTTGACCCACCTTACGGAATTGATGTTACTAAAATGCGAATGGGTAATCGCGATATAAAAAAGATAGATACTTCGAAGGCATGGGACATGCATGTGCCAGACGAAAAATATTTCAACGAGCTTTTTCGTGTGAGTAAGAATCAAATAATATGGGGTGGCAATTATTTTACGGAATTATCAGCAACAAGATGCTTTCTTATTTGGGATAAAGGTGAAAGCATGTATGGTCGCAGTTTTTCTGAATGTGAATATGCATGGACATCATTTGATGAAAATGCAAAAATACGCAAAATACATCCAAATCAGAAAGACAGGATACACCCAACGCAAAAGCCGGTAGCGCTATATAAATGGATTTTAAACAACTACGCCAAGAAGGGTGACAAGATTCTCGACACGCATGTCGGTAGCGCAAGCAGCTTAGTGGCCTGTAGGGAACTGGGATTTGATTACATCGGATTTGAGCTTGATCCGGATTATTATAAGGCGGCCAGCGAAAGATTGAGCGTCGCCAAAGATCAGATGAATATATTTGATTATTAAGAAAGAGAGGCAGAGAAATGAAAATAACAGATGAATCGCACCGAATAGCAGACGAGCTACAGCACAAACGAACAGAACTGTACATCAAAGAGGTCGCCGTGATCGAAGCAGCATACAAGGCCTATGAGGCAGCCTGTGAGGACTTCGCGCGGGAGCTTCGAAAACTGGATCAGGGCGCAGATGGGAATTGTAGCAATTGCGGTGCGGAGTTAAGCGCTGACTGGAAGTGTTGCTCAAACTGCGGCCGATGGCTTGATGATGAACTTGCGGACGGTGAAAGATGACAGGTAGAAAATGTTTGAGAAAACATTATGGTTACATACACGGAATATGCGCCGCTGAAAGATTTGCCTGTGACAAGTGCAACAAAAGCAGACGGATATATTTTATAAGCCGTTAAGGCGGGAGGTGCGGAAATGAGACAATATTGCCGGTACTGCTCTTACCTTGTGACGGGGAACGGTATCTACTGTAACGAAAAGAAAAAGACAATGAGCGAGGCAAGCGCGAAGTCAGTCAATCACTGTAAGTCATTCGATCTCAATCCGATGGACGCATTTGATCTGGACAAGGTGTATAAGCCGCGGGAAGTGAAGCAGCGGCAGTGCGACGGACAAATTGAAATGTTCGGGGGAATTAATATTGGAGGAGACAAGAAATAATGGAAAATGCAAAAAGCACAATTTTTTATGGAGATGGTGAAATGGTTTGTCAGATACCCGAGACAAATAAAGTTACTGTCAGGTGGCTTGACGGATATCTGGAAGAATTCGAAGCTACGGAGGTGAGGTTCGGGAGTGGCCTCTTGTGGATGCGATTGAGCAATAAAACCAACCGCCATATACCGCTCGTACAGGTTCGCTGGTTCAGTCTGGAAAACGAAAGCCATCAGGCACTAAATTAGAATTAGATTGATCAGAAAGGCGGTGAGGATATCAAGCATGGACTTGGAGAAGAAAGCAATTGAGAGAATACAGATAGCCAGCGACATGAGCTTGCACCATTACGGGCAGCCTCTGGTATGTACATATTCAGGCGGGAAAGATAGTGATGTGATGCTGGAATTGTTTAAACGTTCGGGTGTGCCATTCGAGGTTCACAATAGCCACACGACAGTTGATGCACCACCGACGGTATATCATATCAGGGAAAAGTTTAGAGAGTTGGAATTGATGGGGATTGAAGCAAATATAACAATGCCTACATACCAAGGCAAGCAAATAACAATGTGGACATTAATTCCAGACAAAAAAATGCCGCCGTCAAGGACAATGAGATATTGTTGCTCGGTTTTGAAAGAAACAGGGTGTGCTAACCGTTTCATTGCTACTGGTGTCCGGTGGGACGAAAGTAATGCAAGAGCAGATAGAGCAGCTTACGAAACCATCACTTCGGCTAAAAAAAACAAGACAACAATTTCTGATGAAATCATGCTAATGAACGACAATTCGGAGAAACGGAAATTAACAGAACACTGCATGAAAAAAAACAAGATGGTTGTCAATCCGATTATTGATTGGACGCACCGCGATATATGGGATTTCATCAGGTCGGAGCGGATAAAGTACAACAAGCTATATGATTGGGGATATAGGCGGGTTGGCTGTATCGGATGCCCTATGTCCGGTATGGGGAGATGGAAACATTTCGCAGACTTTCCGACTTACCAAAGAGCATATGTAAGAGCATTTGACAGGATGTTAGAACGATTGGATGCGCGAAAGGGATGGAAAAACGGGTGGGATGTTTTCCTTTGGTGGATGGAGGATAAAAACGTGGAAGGGCAAATGAGCCTTGCCGATTTTGCAGAAGAATCAGAATGGTAATTAGGATGGACAAATAAAGAAAAGGGGAAAAGAGGTTTGCTGGCCAGCATAAAAGAGTACTCTTTACTCCTGAAAAATAATCAATGAATAAATTAACACACTTGTCCTTATTTTCCGGTATCGGAGGCCTTGACCTTGCAGCAGAGTGGGCCGGATTTGAAACTGTCGGACAATGCGAATGGGCAGATTATCCGACGAAAGTACTAGAAAAGCACTGGCCGGATGTAGAAAGATGGAGAGACATCCGTGATGTTACAGGCAGAGGCGTTAACGAGGTGACGTATATGGGCAAACACAGACAGGATTATGACCAAGCTGTTGATATGTATAACATGGGGCGGTCAATAGAGCAGATAGCTGAATATTACGGCGTTACCAGACAATCAATGTGGATGTGCCTTAAACGCCGAGGTGTTGAATTTCGGGACAATAAACGATACGGCTCTGACAATCATTTTTTCCGAGGTACAAAAGCAGACGATTATGCTCAAAATGTATTGGAAGAAGCCATAGAAAAAAACGTTGTTGTCAGGGAATCGAAATGTCAACAATGCGGCTATGAGGGTAACTTTGCCGACGGAAGAACAGCTATACAGGCACATCATTGCGACTATAATCGTCCTCTTGATGTAATGTGGTTATGTCAAAAGTGTCACCACGAATGGCACAAAAATAATAAAGCAAAGGAGGTGATGCCAAGTGAAGCAATGCCAAGGACAAATATCACTGTTCTCAGCGGAGGCTTCCCTTGACCATGCCAACCATTTTCCGTGGCTGGAAAGCAAAAAGGAAAAGGGGACGATCGTTATTTGTGGCCAGAAATGCTCCGGGTTATCCGAGAACTTAAGCCGCGTTGGGTTGTCGGTGAGAACGTACCTGGAATCTTGCGAATTGCCGCTGACGACGTTTGTAAGGACTTGGAACGTGAAGGCTACGACGTCGGGATATTTGATTATGAAGCTGCGGCTGTCGGAGCGCCGCACAGGCGGGAACGATTCTTCTTTGTGGCTAACAACACCGACTACGAGCGACGCATTTGGGGCAAGGAGCAGGAAATTTCAAGGCAAAAGCAACACCCCGACGACATGCGAGTTTGTGAAAATGTGGCCCACGCCAGACACACAGAATCATCGGGACGGGACAAAATTGAGAAAGGCTGCACATGGCCGTCATGCGGTCAGCTTGCACCATGCGGTGTGTATGTTTCCCACGCAAACAACCGGAGCGGGACTCTGTGGAGGGACGGGAAGTTTCCAGCTATTGGCGAAGCTTGCAGAACAGGGCATGATTACGGAGGGGGAGAGAAGGAGCATGTCACAAGGCAATGGTGGACAACTGAACCCAACGTGGGTAGAGTGGCTAATGGGATTCCCTGCCGGGTGGACCGACTTAAGTGTTTAGGCAATGCCGTGGTGCCCCAACAGGCATATCCGGTATTCAGGGCTATAGCAGAAATAGAGCGGGGTGATCAAGGTGTACTCACATGAAATACAAGCACTGCTCGATCGCAACAACCACACCATCAGCTCTGATGTGTACCGCGACATCGTGATCAGTTCCCGCCAGATCGACCACGTGCGGTATGATCCTTATCAGGAGTTCTTCCAGGCGTGGACCAGCGACGGGTATAGTTGGGAATTCAGGGTGGTGCCGGCGGGGCAATAAAATAAATTTAGGAGGCAGATAAAATGTTGAAACTAGGGGATAAAGTTACCATGAACGACAAATATTACGTCAGTGAGAAAAACAAGGGAAGGGAGTTTGTTGTCAAGGCAGGTCCGCAGATGGTATACGGCAAGGAATGTGTTTGGCTGGATGGCTACAGCGGGTGCTATGCGGCTGACGGGCTTACTGCGAAAATGAAGCCATATACCCGGGAAGAATTAGGCGATTACTTGTGCGAAAATTATTGCGACAACACCGAATATGGAAAACGTGCATTTACTGCAACGCCTGACGGCCCTAGTATGTGTGAGGGGCGCTGGTGTGACGAAAACTATGAAACATACCTGGACGCTGTGGAGCACGGCGGGGAAGATTATATAAGTGAGGATTGATTAAATTGAAATTTGAGAGAGGGAAGGTGTTGTATGCGATATACATGGGAATACAGTGACAATGCAGATTTGTGGCGACATGATGTATTTGAGAATGCAGAGGATTGCATTAAAGATGCAAAGGAGAACTATGATGTGACTCCTGGCGATATTATATTTATCGGAGAAGTAGCACCTTTTGAAATCACGGTCAACGCAAACACTGTACTTGATCAGGTTGAAGAGGATGCACAAGAGGCTTGCGGAGAGGTTGCCAGTGATTGGTATACATATAATTATAAAAACGACAAAGCAGCCCTTAATGAGTTGTCTGACCAACTTACGGAATGTGTTAAGAGTTGGTTGGAAGAACAAAATAATATGCCAACTTTTTATCATTTGGAACAAATAAAAAAATATGAAGTATATTAAATTTTGGAGGTGAATGCATGAATTTACAAGAAGCAATAGAACATTGCGAGGAAAAAATAGATTGCACAGAATGCGGACAGGAGCATAAGCAACTTGCAGAATGGCTGAAAGATTTAGTACAGTATCGAAAGATGAAATTAGAGACACAGAAGGTGGTTTTGCTGACGGAAAAAGAAGTGGAGGAATTAGAACGCTTTCGCAAAAGGCGGCAGCATTTCGGCGGCGATCTGGAAATAGCCAATATCCACAATGCACCAAGCTCTTTCCCGGAAATGTATAAAAGGGTTTTCGGGACAGAATCAACGGAAAACAGTCTTTTCGGGCGGCCTTGGTATTCAGACAAAAAAGATGATGTGGTTAGGCTGTACGAAACGGCGTTGTCTGAGGGTTATACGGTAGAGGAAAATTAATTTCAGGAGGTGAAATTTTGGAGCTGAAAGAATTACTAAGAACAGAGGTCAATAGTGCCTTAATAACAATAAAAAATCATGATAGAGATAATGGTTTTTTCCGAGATACTGTAACGGAAATTGAAAGAGATCTGGGAAGTAGAAATTATGAGCCTATTGGAATTTGTAAAAATGTCCCTTTTAAATGTGGGACATCAAGTGCATCAGTGGCATTTGTTTATAAGTACGATGGTGAAATATATTGGTGTCATATGCCAACAACATACTGGTATCACCTGTTGGCGGACTGTTTTGGGCGCAAAGAAGCAGAGAAAATTTATTGTGAGATTTTACATCCAATAAATTAACATTATCCGGCTGATCCGGGGAAAAGGAGGCGGCGGTGAAGTGTCCATATAGAAATTTTTCTAACTGTATAGTGCAAGAATGCCCCTCGTGCGAATATGTGGAGGCGCAGCATAAGGTTTTGGGCGGCAGAAAACCCCAGTATATGAGCGATGAAGATGCTATCAAAGCGGGGTGTCTGTGGGAAGAATCGAAAACAGAATACAAATTTGTCGCCTGCAAATTAATTGAAGCGGGTACTCAACCAGTACCACAGAAGAAAGAAATAATAAATAATACATCAATAACAAAAGTGTCGATTAAAAAGAGTATATTTTAGGAGGATTTTTGCGATATGAGGAAATGGGATTCAAATAAATCAAAGCCAGGAGGAGAAACAAATGGAAGTAAGGGAGTTTTTCAGAAAAACAAATGAGATATGCAAAGATAACGACTGCCACGTATGCCCAATATGTGAGCATTGCAGTGATGGCATATTTATAAGCGCAGACGATGCCGAGGAGCTGGTGGCGATTGTAGATGGATATCGGAGCGGGAGGGAGGGAGTGACGATTATGGACACGAAAAAAGCCATAGCTATTATGAGGGACGGGACTAATGCAAAAAACTACAGTGAAGCCAAAGAGGCGAAACAAATAGCTGTCAGGGCGATGGAAAAGCAGATACCGGAAAAGCCTGTATATACTTGCAATAGAGAGGTCATACACTGCCCTAGCTGCGATTATGATTTGATGGGTGGCGTGGGTAATGATGAAGAAATTATACATTGCTGGAACTGTGGGCAGAAGCTTGACTGGTAAAAATAAAGATTGATACAGGAGGGAGTGATAACATGGCGCATCATTACAAAAGTCACTGCAAACAGTGCTACGCTTATAAGCATTGCAGTAAGGTAGAAGAGAGAATGGCCTATGTTGCATGGTGGAACAAGAACGGCCAGCCTATAGGGATGGAAAATCATGATTGTTTTGCATCACCGGAAGAATTCGAAAAAGACTTAAAAAACAAACAGAATATTAGAATCTCGTATTGTAAAAAATGGAGGGATTAGTATGGTATGGTTCGATGTAAAGGTTGACATAAAGTTGACTGATGAAGAAAGAAAAGCTATTGAAGTTGCCCAGAAAGTCCTGAAAGAAATAGACCGGAAAATATGGGATGAAGATGTTGAAGAATACGTAACCCTGAACTGCCAGCCCGGAGATATGGCCGAAGGGTTGCAGTACATCTTAGATAACAACATTGTATGCTAGGTTAATTTTAGGAGGTTGATTTATGGGACGAAGCGTTGAGGTTAAAAGTTATGACTATGAGCAGTTGGTAAAAGAGATTAAGGCATATTACAAAACTACTGATAGTGCCCTAATCGAAAAGATATTGCTTGCCGGTGGCGATAAGATAGGAGACAGATACATAATCCTAAACAATGAATTCTGGGAGACTTATGATAGTTATTATAATGTGACATCAGTACTGGACGAATATTTGGGTAACGAAGAATTGGACGACGTATTTGGCAAGGTATTCTGCACATTTGATAAAAAAGCTGATTGCCGCAGTGTCGCACCGAGCGCAAGCAAGGAGGAAATATATCAAGCTTGCAAACTTGGCGAGTATGCAGAAGATTGATTTTCACAGGAGGACTCAAAATGAACAAAAGAGTGCGTGACTTGAATTGGGATGATTACGGCATATCCAAAGACAGATACGATGAACTTCGAGCATTTTGCCGACAATACGAGGAAAAGAAGAAAAAAATAAAATATGGACTTCCGGCCGTGAGGTTTGACGGGATGCCACGAGGGACCGGCGTGAGTAATCAGACAGAAGGGGCGGCCATCCAGAACGAAGAACTGCGAAGAGACTGCCAGCTGATAGAGGAGGCGGCGATCCGCGCGAATCCAAGCATATACAGGCACATACTGAGAAGCGTGACCAAGAACATCCCGTATGAGATGGTTGAATACGATCATGAATACGGACGGATACCTGTGGGTAAGACGGATTTTAACGGATACCGCCGATTATTCTACTTCAATTTGCATCTTTTGAAAAATGGGTTCAAACTGAGCGACATAGTGTGATATAACTGTATTAGCGGTATTTGGGAATAATATATTCTCCCTGATAATGTTCCTAAATTACTGGTCCCTCCTCTCCAATTTTATATACGGCTTCCGGGTGTCACAGCCCGGTCGCCGATTGTTTCATGACACTCTCCTTTGAAAGAGGCATTTGCTACTTAGCGCGACAGGTGTCTCTTTTTGCGAGAGGAAAATAGGTGGGTATCCTCTGATGAGGTAGGCAAGCGGCGCAAGAGGCAAACGCAAATAATTATATACGGAACGGGTGATAGATATGGCCTTAACGGAAAAACAAAAGCGGTTTGTGGATGAATACCTGATTGACTTGAATGCTACTCGCGCATATAAGGCGGCGTATCCAAGTTGTAAGAAGGATGAAGCTGCAAGGGTTAACGGAAGCAAGGCACTAACAAATACTAACATCGTAGAATACATTGAGCAACGCATGAAGGACAGAGAACAGCGAACGGAGATCACCCAAGACGAGGTATTGCGTGAATTGGGACGGCTTGGATTCTTTGACCCGAGAAAACTATTTCACGCCGATGGAAAACCGAAAGATATTACGGAGCTTGATGATGATACGGCAGCATGTATTGCCGGTCTGGATGTGCAGGAGGTATATGAGGGGTACGGTGAAGATAGGGAGTTTGTCGGCTATATTAAGAAATATAAGCTGACCGATAAAAAGGGATCACTGGAACTGATTGGCCGGCACCTGGGCATGTTCAAGGACAAAGTGGAAATGTCCGGCGGAATGGAAGTAAATAATCCCTTTGCCGGTCTGTCGACTGAAAATTTAAAGAAGCTAATAGACGATGGATAAAAAATTGATACAATTAGGTGCGAAGATAGAACTTGCCCGGCGGGAGTTCTTTTTTTATTGCAACTTAAAAGCGCCCAGTTTCTACAAGAGAGATCGCCGTTATCTAATCGACCTCTGCAATGAATTCCAAAATTTCATTCAGTCCGATGAAGATGTAATGATTGTTAACGAGCCACCCAGACATGGAAAGTCGCGCACTGCTGGACTTTTGGTAGAGTGGGTGTTGGGCAATGACCCAAAACAGAAGATCATGACTGGTTCTTATAACGAAACATTATCAACCATGTTTTCGAAAAATGTAAGGAATGATATACAGGAAGTAAAAGCCGATATATACAAGCCGGTATTTTCGGATGTGTTTCCAGGCATCCGGATTAAGTGTGGTGACGGCGCCATGAACCTGTGGAGCCTGGATGGAGGATATAATAATTACCTGGCCACATCCCCCACCGGTACGGCCACTGGTTTCGGCGCGACGCTGTTAATTATAGATGACCTTATCAAAAATGCCGAAGAGGCCAATAATGAGTTGACAAAAGAAAAGCACTGGACTTGGTTTACAGATACCATGTTGTCCCGCTTGGAAGAGGGCGGGAAGATCATCATCATCATGACCCGTTGGGCATCAGATGACCTCGCAGGACGGGTGCTGGAGCATTTCAAAGAAGCTGGTGCGAAGATGCGCCACATCAGCATGAAAGCCCTCCAGGACGACGGCACCATGCTTTGTGACGAAATCCTGTCCCGAAAGTCCTATGATGCCAAAGTGAAGGCGATGGGCGATAATATCGCCAGTGCAAATTATCAGCAGGAACCAATTGATTTGAAAGGGCGGCTTTATACTTCGCTCAAGACCTATACCGAGCTGCCGAAGGATCAGAGCGGCAACATGCTCTATTCATCGGTCAAGAATTATACAGATACAGCAGATACCGGCGACGATTATCTTTGCAGCATTAACTATGTAGTGTATAACAATGAAGCTTACGTCATTAATGTTCTATACACCAAAGCGGGCATGGAGATTACAGAACCAGCTACTGCCAAAATGCTTTATGACGATAACGTAAATACGGCAGACATCGAATCTAATAATGGCGGCAGAGGGTTCGCGAGAAACGTGCAGACTGAATTGAAAAATAGATATGGATCAAACAAATGTCATGTTGCCACTTTTCACCAGTCGAAAAATAAGCAATCAAGAATTCTGTCAAACAGCACGTGGGTAATGAACCATGTTTACTTCCCTGTCAACTGGGTGGATAAGTGGCCGGAATATTATAAAGCAATGACAAGGTATCAAAAAGAAGGTAAAAATGCGCACGACGACGCTCCCGATGCCACTACGGGAATTGCAGAAAAGAACAACAGAGGCAAGCGCGAAAGTCTAATATAAGATATTAATTGTGCAATTTACCATTTGGGTGCCAGAAAACGCGAGTTTAGACAAAACGAAAAGGTTAAAAATTGTGCAACATACACAAAATATAACATTCGTCCTTTGACGGATGCTTTTTATACCAAGAGAGGGCGGTGATATTATCAAAACGGCACAGGATTTCTACGCCGCAGACGACATGGCGGCATTTATTTCCATGGCAATAGCAGAATACAAGGCCTCAGCAGAGTTCAAGCACATGCTGGAAGCCGAGGCATATTTCCACGGTGACAACATTGCTATTGCCAACCGCCCCAAATGGAAAATGACCAAATCGGGGAAGGAAATAACGTTTAGTCAGAATATTGCAATATCAAATTTTTTCTTTCGGTTTACCGTTCAATTGAATCAATTTCTATTGGCGAATGGCGTACAACTTGACGATGGGATCAAAGAAAAGCTGGGAGCCGGTTTCGATAATTCATTCGAAGAAGCGGGGGAAATGGCACTAATGAACAGCGTGAGCTATCTATTTTTCGATCTCGACCATGTGGAAAAATTCGAGGCCGCAGGGGATAAAGGCGGCAAAGGGTTTTTGATGCTATTTGACGAGCGCACGTCAGAACCTACAGTTGGCATAAGATTCTGGCAAATAGATGATATGCGGCCGATGTATGTTGAATTATTTGAGATCAGTGGGATAACGGAGTTTGACACGAGCGATAATAACCAGCTTAAAATGACACAGCCAAAGCGCTCCTACAAGCGCAAAACCACAAATTATCCGGGCGGGATACTTCCGGCAGAGGTGAAAGAGGCTGGAGATTACGGCGTACTTCCGATCGTGCCATTTTACGCAAACCGGCACCACCGCAGCGAGTTCACTAAGCCAATCAAAACCAAGATCGATATGTACGATAAAATATTTTCTGATTTCGGGGATAATCTGGAACGCACGAATGATATCTTATGGGTAATCAATAATTATGGCGGCACGACAGACGAAATTAAAGAAATGATTGCCGAAATCAATGAATTAGGAGCTACATACTCACAATCTGATGGAAGCGGAAATTCCTCGATAATGCCGCACACAATCGAGGTTCCATATGCCGCCAGACAGATAGCCTTGAAAATACTGGAAGATTCTCTGTATGCTGATTATATGGCTATGAACTTTTCGGAAATATCTGGCGGGTCATTGACCAACGTTGCTATTGATACAGCAAAATTCAATCTGAATACAAAATGTAACCGATTCGAGTATCAGGCATTCCAGGCGGTCAGAAAACTACTGCAAATCGCTGGTGTCGAAACGGAAAATATCAAGTTCCGGCGGCAGGCGGTATCTAATCAAACAGAGAATATCAATAACGTGTTGGCTATATATGACCGGCAGTTGATTGATAAGCAAACGGCACTGGAGAAGTTGGACAATATCGACATTGATGAAGTAGAGACCATAATGGAGCGACTAAAGGAAGAGGAAGCAGCTGCCATGTCCGACATGAGCGCAGAGCGCGAACTCGCAAGGCTGAGAGAGGAAAATGAGCGATTGGCGCAGGAGGGCAATACCGATGAATGAGCATGACCTAATCAGATTTATGGGGAGATTCCCGGACGCAATAAACCAGCCTCCATGGGTGGCAAAGAAATGGAAGTGTAGTTTGTGCGGTGATATTGTTAAACATGAACACGCGATAGAGAATCCCGCGCCATGCAAAATATGTGGTTCGATAGGATTTGAACCGTTAGAGCGGGAGGGCAAGGAAGAATGAAACGTGGTTGCGGCTATTATGCTAAGTATGTTGAACATGGGGTAAAAAGAAAACAGGAGGGAATTACTATGTTACAAATTGATATAAGTAAGGAATTGGAACAGCACAACCAAAAGCTTGAAAAGGCAAGGGCATATGCCGAACAGGTTTTGGCAATCGAGATGTTGGAATATCACAACAAAAATTACCTGTCAGGCGACAACAAATCGCGTTCCGAAGAAAAACAGGCGCTTTTGCGGGAGTTGATATTGTATATTAAGTAATATCCGTCTTCTGGCGGGATAAGTTTGAAAGGCGGGGAGAGATGGAGAATAAAATTAAATTGATTGACAAAAACACTGATTTATCAAACGTTAAACCTTTTGATTGGGATGTCAACGTTAAAGGCCGTCCATATTACGTCGCAAAAATTAATGGTCATATCCATTCTATCGGCGGCTACTGGGGCGGAAATGATTATTGGTGCTGGCCGCGAGATGAACAGCCGACACATAAAAATCTGATACAATTTGCTGGCGCTCGTTGCAGGTGGGGATTCCGTGTTGATGATAGCAACTACATACGAAATAAGCACGGAGCCGAAGTTCTACATAATCACTATGCCGTTATTACACGAAACGGCGAGGACTTCTATTCCTTTGCGCATGGCGGTCTTGGAGATGCGGCGGCGAAAGCACAAACTTTGATCGACGAATTTGAGGACCATCCCGCATGGATTAACGAGATTGATTTTGATAAGAATTTGATAGGCCGTAAAGTATGGTGGCGGGAATCGCCCGGAATCCTTGATAAGAATATTTGGTGGTTTCGTGATTAGCCATGGAGGGCGAAGAGAATGGACAGATTTAAATTTAGAGCATGGGATAAAGAGGCCGAGAAGATGATCAGCTTCGAAGCATTAAAAAACATGACTAGTCTTGTCGGCAACGAAGCTGTAACGCGCAAGGGTGTGTTTTACCCGTTTTTAATGGAAAAATTGGAATTCATGCAGTGTGTCGACCGGAAGAGCAAAAGCGGAAACTTAATATATGAGGGTGATATTGTCTCATGGCGGCAGTTCTGCACAGGGGTAGTCGTTTTTTCTTGTTGTGGATTTTTCATAGAGTGGGATTCCGAAGGGTTCGGCAGAGAAATTTATGCGTGGCTGGGTGAACTTGAAATTATCGGAAATATATACGAAAACCCAGAATTACTTGAGGAGATTAAAAGAAAAAGAAAGGTAGGAGGGAATAGTCTATGACGCGCAATAAAGTAATAATGGACATACAAGATATTTTAAATTCCGTTGATAAAATCAAGGATATTTCAGAATTAAATATAAAAATTATCGCAGAAGGTGATCGTGGTATTTATACAATAAACGCAAAATTGATCGAACGGGATGGCCCAACTCAACCAGATGAAGCACTTTAACACTCATCATTCGGAGGGAAAATGAAAACACATCAAATTATCGCACTGCAAAAACAATACGGGAACATAACGCTGGATGAAGTAATAGCTATATTAAACAGAAAATATATTTGCCCCAAATGCAGCGGAAAAGGATTGGAAAAGGTTATTACAAGATATGGTTCGTATGGTTATTCGGAAGACGAATACGAAAATAGAGATTGCGATACTTGCGATGGTCACGGATATACCGAAAAAGAAATGATTCCCGATGTGATAACAAAAGTAGTTGGTTATGAATTAAAATAAAACATCAAAACTATTTTCGATAGGGGCATGTGAATGAAAGAACACTTTGAGTCACTCAACAAAGAAATAAAACATTGGAGCGGACGCAAATTTAACTTTTCAAAGGAGCACATTTGCGAAGAGGCGAAAGAAAGCTCATGTAATTTACTTTATGACACATTGAGCAAGAAGTGGTTTTATGTTGACGAATATATAGAGGAATTCAGTTATTGTCCACATTGCGGGGTAAAATTGCAGGATTTGTTATGATAAAAATATAAAACAGCAATATCAACATTAAGACATCCGAGGAGATGTCTTTTTCTGTGTCATGAAGGGCGGTGATGTCATTTCAATATTCAGCAAATCAAAAGAAGCACAAGAACGCTATTGGTCACAGAGGGCGGAGAGGGTTATACTGGCTTCGGAGAAAACCGCCGAGGAAATGACCGCCGATCTCGCAAAAACATACAGAGAAGCACAAAAGGCCATACAGAAAGAAATTGAAAGCTTTTACGGAAAATATTCACGCGATGCCGGCGTGACGTTGGAAGAGGCCCGCCAAGCCCTCAGCAAATCAGAGATGAAATCCTATCTCGAACAGACGCAGGAATACTATGATGCGATCAAGGAGACGGGACATGCATTCGATCCGGCATACCGGCAGAAACTACACCGGCGGCTGTCCTTAAAATCCACGGTGAGCCGTCTGGAGGCGCTACAGGACGACATACAATTTCAAATTGAGAAATTGTACGCACAGGAGCAAGACACGTTCGGAGAGGGTTTAGGTGTCGTATACGAGGATGCATACTATCGGACAATATTCAATATCCAGCAGGGACTAGGCTTCGGTTCTCCATTTTCTTCGCTGGATACGAAAACGATAGAAAAAGCTGTATCGCAGAAGTGGCTGGGCGAGAACTATTCTGACCGAATATGGACGGACAAGGACCGGCTGACTATTTCGATGGGGCAGATCATACCGCGCAGAATTGCGCTTGGTAATAACCCCCGGATTATCGGCAATGATGTAGCTGATCAGCTGGGTGTTCGGCGATCCTATGGTGAGCGGTTGGCGAGAACGGAAACGAATTTTATCGCCAATGCCGCAACGTACGACACTTACGAAGAAGCCGGTATTGAGCGATATCAGTTTTTGGCCACACTTGATAATCGCACATCAGATATCTGCCAGAGTCTTGATTTGAAGATATTTAAATTGTCGGAAAAAATAGTGGGAGTGACCTACCCGCCCACGCATCCTAATTGTCGGAGTACCACGGTCGCATATTTCCCGCCAGACGAGATCGATGCTATGTTTGACGATGTAGCAACGCGAATTGCCCGCGATCCCGTCACTGGAAAAAATTATTACGTTCCCGCAGACATGCCGTACAAGGAATGGCGCGCGAGTTTGACGGAAGATCAAGGGAAAGAATTTTTGTCCACCCAAAAACGCGAAAAGTATTACGAAAGCGACAAGGAGCAGTTGGCAAGCTACAAGCGATTTATTGCAGCTGCCAAAAAAGAACACGGCAGCGAACTTGTATCTGGCTTGTTCGAGGGAATACCGACAACCATTGCTGGGTTCCAAGAAATGAAATACTTGGATTCGAAGAGATGGGAAATCATCAAGGACAATAGAAAGCAATTAACCGGCAGTTGGTGGAAAGAAGAGCTTGAAAAGAAGAAAGCGCAGGGATAATCAATGGCGAAAGAAGCTGATTTCAGAGAATTGGAGAAGTTTTTAGAGAATTGGACGGATGCCTATAATGATTTCGACGATTTTTTGAGAAAGTTTCTCTTGGAGATGGCCTTGCGGGCCGTTGCCAAAATAGTAGGAAATACACCAGAGGATACCGGTGCACTGCGTAACTCGTGGGGAGTTGGAAACCAGGCGCTCCAAGTCGGCAGAACGAAAGAACAAGCCCCGTCCGCATTTGAGCAGGCCGCCACAATTGAAAGCGTGGAAGTGGTCGGAGATTCATTTGAGATAACCATATTTAACTTGATGAATTATGCTTCTTTTGTTGAATTTGGCTATAGACTTCGCAACGGAAGGTGGAAAGATGGCCGATTTATGATGACAATCGGAATTGACCAAGTGCAAAAACAGATTCCGGCCCGCTGGAGCAAAGCGTTCAAGGCTTATTTACAGAGCAAGGGAGCGAACTGATTATGAAATATCGAAAGAAGCCAGTTGTGATTGAGGCGGTACAATATAAAATCATAAGGGAAATACCGTGTAAGTTTGGAAATCACAAAGAATCAAACAGCATGGAAATAGCTCAATTTATGGAATCAGTATTACATGTCCATTTTGACAAAAAGGGTGAATATATTGAAATTGAAACTTTGGAAGGCGTTATGAGGGCCGATATTGGCGATTACATTATCAAAGGTGTAAGCGGTGAGTTTTATCCCTGCAAGCCCGACATATTTGCCAAAACATACGAACCGGCTGAATAAGGAGAATTGATATGAAACGACAAGTAACCACAATCACCAAAGAATACGATAAGGAAGGAAATCTTATCAATGAAATCACCGAAACTACTCTGGAAGAGGATGACGGCTATATTTATCCACAACAATCCTATCAGTGGTGTCCGCCAACCAGAAATCCACTTATGTCAACGTACGAAGGCGCGTGTAGTTGCAATAAGGAATAACCCCGCTCTTCATCATTGCGCATAATTTGAGGGAGGTAAACAACAATGCAATCATTTGAAGAGGTAATGAATAGATGGGTCGATCGCATCAAGACAAATACGTACGGCGAACAATCACGCGAACCAATAATGATAGACGTTGATTTTCTCACAGAAACCAACGCGGATGCCGCTTCTGAATTTGTATTTACACTATGCCCGGAGGGAGTTGTAATGGAAACCGAAACTAAAACTTTGCAAGAGTGGGCCGACATTGACGGATTAATAATCTATGACCCGGATGGATTTGACCGCAGCGACCCCGAAATAATGTCTCGAAAATTTACAAGACAGGAGTATGATGCGAGAATTATGCTTTGTTCGATCATTGGCAAGCCTGTAGATTGCAAGCAAGCAGAGAAAGACAATAATGCCTTGGAAATCTCCGACGACGATATTAAAATACTCAAAGATATTGCAACAACACACAGGCATTATACCCATACCGACTATAGATTAGAATGCGCCAGCGCAATCAAAATTAATGAGATTATAGAAGCGCTGGCCGAGGCCATTGAAGATTGGCTCGGAGGCGGTGACAAATGAAAAAAGACTATCTATGCCCAGATTGCGGAAAGCGAATAGCGACATACAGTGACGATGCCGAGAGCGAAGGCGTTTTTTGCTGGTGCAAATCGTGCCGGGGCGAGAAAGAAATTAAAATAGAAAATAATACCCGCATTAACAATTGGCCTTTAGAGATTCCGGAGCACGTGCCGGAATCAGCGAAAACATATTGGGATAGATGTCCACTCTGTCAAATGATCACAGAATCAACGCACCCAACACTCAAAATGAAGTATCGTTGTGTACCTGGCGGTGTCAGTATTTTTGTGTCATTGTTAGAAATAGCACATCTGAGCAATGAAGAATTTTTAAGAATTATTAATTTAAAAATGGAAGAGGCATGTCACTATTGCCAGTGTGAAAGAGAAGAGGAATAAGAGCCAAAAGGAGAGCCAAAAAGATGAAAGAGTATAAAAGAGTTGAGCAAGTCGTATTCAAAGATATTCCATCTGGAATCTATTGCGACAAATGCGGCAAAACGATAGGAATGGAACAATGCGGGCAGGCGGGAAAAAGATATTACGAAGTAATCACCGGTCACAATGATTGGGGAAATAGCAGCCACGAAAGCGTAAAAAATCTTGATTTTTGCTCATACGAATGTTTGACAGAGCATCAAAATGATTACTTTTTAAACGCATCGGGATCAGCGTATTATGAAATAAAGCTAGACTATGCAAAACAATAAAATAATTAGAGCCATCGAGCCATTCATTTCCTAATCGGAGGTGGGTGGCTTTTTTTATTGCCCGAACTCGCTTAGCGTGGAACCGCTATAAAAGCCAGGAGCGAGAATTGCAAAACAGCAACCAAGAAACCAAATACTCTAGCGTGGAACCGCTATAAAAGCCAGGAGGAGTACGCACATGGATATTTTAGCAATCATCAAAGACAACTTGCCGGAAGGGGTGGAGGTCACAGATAAGACCTTGAAAGCAATTGAAAAAGAAATTAAGGCCGAGCAGGGCAAGGAGTTTGTGCCGAAAGAGCAGTACAGCAAAAAAACGGACAGGATCATCGAGCTGGAAGCCGAAAACAAAGACCTGCAAGGGAAGTCTGCTGATGCGGATACGTATAAGCAGAAATTTGAGGATTTGCAAACCAAGTACGATGCTGATATCGCGGCCAAGGAAAAAGAATACAGCGATTACAAAACCAATGTCGAATCGGAAAAAACCACATCGGCAATCACGGCAGATATCGAAACGCGATTACTCAAAGACGGCGCAAATCAGAAACTTGTCAAGCTGCTGCTGAAAGAGGTTGATGTAGCAAAAGCTGAGTACAAAGATGGCGCAGTGACCAATTATGACGACCTAATAAAAACGGTCAAGGAAAGCTATGCCGACGTGTTCGGGACAACTACCACTATCGGAGCGGGAGTGGCTACGCCGCCAGCAGGAGCCGGTGGGAAGCCGGATTATGTAAGCCAGCTTACTGCTGCAAGAAAAGCAGGAAGCACACAGGATGCGATAAGGATTAAAACAGAAGCCGCCGAAAATGGGGTTTATTTAATTTAAGAAAAGGAGATATAAAATATGCCAGTAGTAGCAGGAATTGGAACAACTTGGAACCTTCCGAACTATGCGGGGGAATTATTTACAGCAGCACCGACTGCCACGCCGCTTTTATCGATGATCGGCGGTTTGTCAGGAGGAATTACGACCACGAATGCGGAATTCCCGACCGCACAGCTTTTTGATTATCCGGACGCAGAGCAGCCGGGGATATCGGAAGCAGCTTCAGCAACCGCACCGGCAGCAAGGCACATTGAGCGCAACCAGGAAACCAACGTAGTACAGATTCACCAGGACACCACGGACTTGACTTACCACAAGCTTGCCAATACGGGCAGGATGGCCGGACTCAACACGGCGGGCCAGACACCGAACCCGGCCGGGGAATTGGCTTGGCAGATTCAGCACAGCCTGCTTGTTCCGGCAGCCCGAAATATCGAATATTCGTTCATTGCCGGAAGATACCAGTTGGCCACAGGGGTTAGTGTACCAAATAAGACAAGAGGAATGCTCCAATTATGTGAGGATGGTACCAATATCGCCGCAGCGGGCGCGGAATTGACTTTTGATATGCTACAGTCATTGTATCAGGAGATGGCTGACAACGGGGCTTATTTTGAGAATATGGTTATGTTTGTTCCGGCGAAACTCAAGCAAAAGATTTCTTCCATTTACGCAAGTCTCCCTGGTGGCAATTTGCCGCCATCGAGAAACGAGGGCGGTATCAATATCACAGATATCGAAACGGATTTTACGAAAATTGGCGTAGTATGGAATCGGTTCATGCCGAACGGCGCTATTTTGCTTTGCGATATCGCATATATGGCACCGGTATTCCTGGAAGTTCCGGGCAAGGGAGTATTCTTTGTAGAAGAGCTGGCAAAAGTCGGTGCCAGCGAGAAACGTCAGCTATATGGAGAAGTAGGACTTGACCACGGCCCCGCGTTCCTGCATGGCTCAATAACAGGTCTGGCGGTGTAATATGGGCCGGTTTGTTTGGGATGCAGGGAAAAACAAAGCCATCCCGCTATCGGAAATAAGTATTGAACCGGAGCAGGGGGAAACCCTTGCTCCAGCCGTTCCGGAGGAATCCACGGATTACAACGACATGAACGACGAGGCCCTTGCTGCCCTTGCCGCTGAAAGGCACATTGATACCACAGGGAAAACCCGTAGGCAGGTGATAAACGCGCTTCGCAAGGCCGACGAACAAGGTTAAACGCCATTGGCTTTAGCAGCATAGAACGGTATCATGAACCGTAGGCGGGTTATGCTCCCCCGCCTTTTTCTGTGCTTATAATCAGGAGTGGATAAAAAAAGGAGCGATAATTATGTTATTATGGATTTTTGTTATTTTTCTTATCGGAGGAATTATATGTTGGAAATTTATTGATGATAATGGTTTTGCTTTTGCTGCGATGGTAATCGGCGTGGGTGGGTTGATGGTCTGCGTTCCAATTGCGATTGGCGCTCATGCCTGGGTTGATGGGGACTTGTTGGAATTTCAAAACTACAGACAATCTATCGAATATAAGCTGGACAGCGGTTTGTATGAAGACGAATTTGGAGTAAATGACAAGGAGATCATCAACGAGATCAGATTTTATAATGAATGCGTAATTAATAGGCAACGATATATCGGGAATTTTTGGATAGGGATATTTAATCCTGATGATTTTACAGAATTAGAAATCATTGATTACAATATCGTTCCTGCCAGAGAATAAAGGATGGTGATACACATGCTGACAGAACTTTCACGACAACAGATAATTAATAAACGGCAGGAGCGGACGGAGAAACCCGAGCCAGAAAAAACGGTTGCGAAAAAGTCGAAAAAGGAAAGCATATTTGCGCCGGAAAGCGAGGCGGTATCGGATGAATTGTAAATATTGTTCGAAAACATTTTGTGTTGGCGCGGACATTGAAATTAATAAAGGCGCAGCGGATGGTAGTTGTCCGCAAATCGCAGTAATTCATCAGGCAAAAAATGATACACCGGGCATTGTTCTGATTAAAGATCACATGGCAAACGGATGTTTCGAAATTAATTACTGTCCTATGTGCGGCAGAAAATTGACAAAGGACGAGGTGAAGGATGAATCAGCCGATAATTGAATTTAAGACACAAGAAGAACTTGACGCAAGTCTTGCTGAATGGCAGCGCATTTTATTTTTGACGGACTGGATTATCAAGGCAACATTGTCGGACCCCGGCACACACTGGCAATAAACGGTGAACGGGTGTGTGGCATAAACGAGTATCAAGCGGCCATTAAAGTGGCGTCGGTAAGAATTGAGCGATTAACCGATGACACGAAAGACCGGATAGCAATAGGATGCCACGAGTTGACATTGGTACATGAATTATTGCATTGCAAATTTTTATTTACAGACAATGCGCCAAATACCACTGAAAGCGGATTTATGGGGCTTGCAGAGCATCAATTGATTGAACAAATGGCGAAGTCTCTAATCATGACAAAGTACGGAATCAAATTTGATTGGTTTAAGAATTTTTAAGGATGGTGGAGATTGATGAAAATAATCAAAGAGGGCAACAGGACAAGAGTTTCCCCTACATACCGCTTTGAATGTTGCGCCCGCGGCTGTATTTTCGAATGCGAAGCCGGGAAATGCCGGCAATTATCTATTATTGGCGGTTCCGTAGCTTTGATTGCGAGATGTCCGACATGCAATAACGATGTGGAGGTGATGACTCGTGAACCTGCTTAGTATAGTCAAAACCCTGCTGGGGATAACGGACGATTCCAAGGACATGATCTTAACGCTATATATCGACATGACCATGCAGCAGATATCGAACTACATCAATCGCGCAGAATTGCCGAATGAATTGACTTACGTCGCAGCACAGATGGTTGTCGACGCGTACAATGAAATGCTGGATGCAAGCAAAACAACAACCGGAAAAGCAACGAGCGTTTCGGAATCCGGTCGGTCGGTGTCATTTGATTCGTCGCTGGCAACAATGGCAATTGAGCGCCGGATCGAGGATAGGCAGAAGCAGCTAAACAGTTTCAGGTTGCCGTTTAGGAGGGGATAGCATGGATAGTTTTGATTTCGGCATCATAGGCGGCATTATTGGCGATTATATGGACAGCGACGAGATAGATATTTACAGGGCGTCATTGATTGAGTTGCCCGACGGCTCATTTGCCCCAAGCGATCCGAATGTGCCATTTTATTCCGGTATTAAGGTTCACATATCTTTTTCGGACGTTGACAATCCTGATCCCGTAGCAGTGGGCGCTGTGCCTATCATCCACGCTTTGCGCATTAACTGTGCCGTTGGGATAGACTTGCAAAATGCTGACAGAATCATAGCGCGCAAGATGGCGGTTGATGGCACAGTGCTTGAAACCTATGACGGCGTTATTGGTGCGCCGGTGGTCAATCAATCGCGACAAGAGGCGACAATGAGCGTCAGGCAGGGGGTGTGACATTGTACGAGATTGTATCTACCAGCGTCACCAGCGGCCTTGTAATAGCCCTGGGTGAAGCATTCCCGGGAGCAATGCGATTTCGGGAAACAGCGCCGGTTCAGCTGCTTGTATACCCGCATTTTTTCATTCAGCAACTCACGCTTGATATACAAGCGGAGCGACAAAATCACTGGATGGTTTCTTATTTTGTGACAATTCGTTATCATGTCGCTGCCGATCCAAGTAGCGTCAACCTTTTGCAGCAGCAGCTTGATGATATAAGCATCCGGTTACTGTCGGATTTGGAATATATTACGTGGAATGGCATGCCGGTGCGATTAACTGGCCGGAGGACGGAAAAGGTCGACGGCGTACTCCACTTTTTTTGCAATATTTCTGTCATGGCAACGAAGCCGGTTGAGCTCGGGCCATTGCAAGAACAGATTGAAACAAATATCACGATTTAGCGCGCGTCTGCCATTACCGGCGGGCGCATTTATTATGTAAATATTAAGGAGGTAATACATGGGTGGCAGATGGATCAGCCAAAACAAGGTCAGGCCCGGGGCGTATATCAACTTCACCGCCGTTTCAGCCCCGACTATGCAGGTTGGAGATAGGGGAATAGGTACATTGGCTATACCGCTTTCATGGGGACCGGAAAATACTCTCATAGAAGTGTACAGCACCGACCTCACGGACGGCAGTAGCCTGTCAAAAGTAGGTTTCACGGCTTTCGATGCGGAAGCCAAACTGCTCAATCTTATGTTGTCTGGCTGTTACAAGGCGCTTGTCTATAGGCTTGATGGCGGCGGTGTGAGGGCAACGGCAACACAGGGCAGCTTGACGGCAATTGCAAAGTATCCCGGAACCAAGGGCAATATGATTACTATAGTCATAACCGAATCCGATGGCCTTTTTACGGTCACAACCTACGTTGATGGAGCAAGCCGGGACGCACAAACAGCTCCCACGGTGCAGGAGCTTGTAAACAACGATTATGTGGAGTTCAGCGGATTTGGTGCATTGGCTATAAATGCCGGCATTACTCTGACTGGCGGCACGAACGGCACAGTAACGCCAGCAACGGCTTATCCGGCATACTTGGCATTAGCACGTAAGGCGCGTTGGCAGACAATGGCATTGACGCAAAATAATGATACTTTTGCCGCACAGTTCGCCAAGTTTGCGGAGGAAATGCGCGACACAGAGGGCAAATATGTCCAGATTGTTGTTGCAAATTACGACGCAGCCGATTACCACGGGGTTATCAATTCCGATTGCGGTGTAATGATGGGCGACGTCGAGGTAACTGCCGAAGAGGCCACTGCGTGGGTTGCGGGAATTACCGCTGGGGCATCCGTGACGCAATCCAATGTTGCCAGGGCATTTACCGGCGCTACTCGAATTTTGAATGAGCGCACTAATTCCGAAATCATCGAGGCTTTGCAGTCGGGCAAATTCATTTTGTCGGTGAATACAAGCGGCGGCATTGTGGTTGAAGACGATATTAACAGTCTACGTACATACACGGCTGAGTTATCAGAGGACTTCCGGCTCAATCAGGTTATAAGGGTGCTTGACGAAATCGGAACAAGCACTAGCGCAATATGGGAAACATCATTTAAGGGAATAGTGCAGAATAACGCAGACGGCAGAGGTATATTCCAAGCCATGCTGCTGACATATTACGGCGAACTACAAACCCTTGGAGCAATCGAAAACTTTGACGGCGCAACTGATGTTACGGTAGCGGCCGGAAAAGCGAAGGAAGCGGTTCTTGTCGGTGTCAATGTGCAGCCGGTAGCAGCAATGAGCAAGCTCTATATGGAAGTTTTTGTTGATTAAGCATTATTTAAGCGCCTGTTTTCAAGTGGGCGCTTTTTTGTACCCGAAAAGGAGGAATATAAATGCTATTACATGATTCAAGGCCGGTTGAGGGGCGACGGGGAATAATCACGGCAGTTATTGACGGCAGAGTCGAGGAACTTGCTGAAATTAAAAATATCACTGCCAATATTTCAAAAAACAAAACCGCATACAGAGCCATGGGTGACCCGGCAGATAGACACAGGTCTGCCGGATGGGTAGGAACTGGAAGTTTCACATATCATTGGGTTACGAGTCGTTGGTCGAAAATGCTTATTGACTATGCCAGAACGGGTAGGGACGTGTATTTTACGATGGTTGTTACTAATGACGATCCCGGAAGCAACGCAGGCAGACATTCGGTTCAGCTACAGCAATGCAATATTGACGGCGGTGACATAGCTATGCTTGATATCGATGCAGATATGCTTGAAGGTTCGTGCGATTATACTTTCAGCGGCGTTGATAATCCAGAGGCATTCAACGCCTTATTCCCAGCAGCATAAAAAAGGAGAAAAAGAAAAATGAGTAAATTACAGGATTTATTATCCCTGCCGGATGTATCAGAGCTTACCGAAGAAGTGTATGTCAGCGAAAGGTTGGGAACATTCACCGTCAGACCAATGAGCGAAAAAGAGTGGTCTACTTATCGCACCAGGAGCCAGGGCAAGATTAACAAAAGAGGTGCAGACTTCGATAGTAGCAAATTCAATTTGCTGATTATAACCGGACATGTCATTGAGCCAAATCTCGCTGATGCAGAATTTCTTTCCAAGGCAAAATGCGCGACAGTAGCCGATTTTGTTACGAAAAAATTCTTAGCTGGCGAAGTACAGGCGTTGTCTGACGGAATTGTTAGGGCCAGCAGATTTGACGCAGAGGAAAATGATATTAACGACGAAATTAAAGAAGTAAAAAACTAATTATGGAAGATGGGGAAATGGCGGCTTGCCAATATGCCGTGTTGAACATGGGTTACAAGCCGTCAGAGTTCGCTAATCTTCCACGGGCAGAAAAAGTATTCGTAATTGCGTGTATTGAAAACAAAATTGATGCAGAAAAAAAGCGGCTGGCAGAAATAAAATCAAGGCCAAAGAAGAGGGGCAGGTGATGATCAATGTCTACAATTAGCAGCACGCTCGCATTGCAGGACAAAATATCAAAACCTATGCAGGGCATAGTAAAAGCCATGAATAGCACCCTTATCGCCATACGCAGCATTAAGGGTGCGGAGCTCGGTCCAGAATTCGCACAGGCGGCTGCTGATGCCAAACTTGCGACAGCGGCGATTGATCAAATGAATCAGAGTCTCAATGAGGTCAAAAATAATAAAGGGTTCGAAAGCCAGGAAGGGCAGATAACAGCTTTCAACGCAGCACTGGAAGTATCGCGCAAAGGATTGGCGCTTGTCAAATCGGGAATTAATGAGATTGGCAAATTAACAGGCTTGTATGATGTCCAGAAACAGGCCGAAACTTCCCTCGCAGTCGTTTTGGCCAACCAGGGCGTAGCGTTTGAAGATTACAAATCCATTCTTGAAGAAGCATCTGCGATACAGGCAAAAACCACTATCGGTGACGAAACAATGATCGCCGGACTGGCAGAGCTGGCGACTTATATATCGGATACAGAAGCCCTAACTGCACTTATGCCTACATTCGCGGATTTTGCCATAGGTATGAATGAGGGAGCGCCAGAGCTTGGAACACAGGCAGCGGTTTCTTATGCCACGGCATTGGGCAAAGCGCTCCAAGGACAGTACGAAGGACTTACGAAAAAGGGATTTATTGTATCTGAATCTCAAAAAGCAGTTCTCGCCCTACAGGATGACAGTGTAAAGTCTTTGAAAACCTTAGACAAACAAACCAGGGCTTACGTGGAAAGCGTAGGCCTTGAAGCCGCCAAGGTAGCTATAGTTGCCGAAGTGACAACGGAAACCTGGGGAGGTTTAGCAGAAGCGATTGCTGGCACGGATGCCGGAAAAATTGTTCAGCTAAATAACGCCACGGGAGATTTAAAAGAAGCTATAGGCGGTGAACTATATCCATACGTGTTGCAATTCAAAGAATTATTATCATCCGCATTAAATCCGGCCCTGGAAGCCATTGCGGAGCACATGGATGTGATTGCACCGATTGCAATCGTACTTGCGGCAACGTTAGGTACACTGGCGGTAATAATCGGAGTGGTTACAGTGGCGCAGTGGTTATGGAATACTGCCATTTTAGCTAATCCCTTGACATGGATAATAGTAGGCATTGTTGCTGTAGTTGCGGCGATAGCCGTGTGGATAAACTCAATGGGTGGAGTTCGGGCCGCATGGGAAACAGTAGTCGATGCGGTTCTTTCTGCCAGTGACAAGGCTAATCTCGGGTTTAAGACCGGCGTTTATGCCGTG
>Ga0153942_1000086_pt1 | contig 30215 bp, 32 predicted proteins | sample TSNJ026MetaG_FD_104731 | JGI IMG/M metagenome (GOLD analysis project Ga0153942, IMG submission 104731) | Attine ant fungus gardens microbial communities from New Jersey, USA - TSNJ026 MetaG | ecosystem: Host-associated > Fungi > Mycelium > Unclassified | place: USA: New Jersey, Brendan T. Byrne... | reverse complement strand
GGGAGATGGAAAAGGAGAAGAAGAAGAAGAGGAGGAGGAGGAGCAAGTAGTACCTGGAGAGAGAGAACAAAGGATGATATTAGAAGATGCAGGATTGATTTTACGAGTTGGCGGTGATGATGCGCGGGTCAAGTCATTGGATAAGGACAAGGATAAGGAGATTGGATTGACGAGTGGACAAGTTGGATTGAGAGAGGTTTTGGAAAAGACGATCAGGCTAGGAGATGACGACGAAGATGGAAAGGAGAAGAAGAAAGAGGGGGAGAAGAAGAGGAGGAGACGGTCACTACCTGCTGTACCTGTTGGACCCAGAGCCTTATCCTTGACTCGAGGTCAGCAATCACAGGTTGCAGTTTCTGATATCGACCCCTCGGACGAGTCTAGTATTGTCGATTCCGATTCCACAGTATCGATAATGCCTCAGCATCGTCGCAGACTCAAGAGGATGGTCTCGAATGCCATTTCTGCCAAGGATCTACCACCGATTCCTTTGCGTGATGATGATGGTGATGGCGATGATATCAACAGGCGAATATCAAAATTATCAACGTCATCATCGTGGTCGTCGTCGTCATCGCCTCCCACATTAACGATATCGAAGAGGACTTTTGACCCTGATGAACATGCCAAACGATTGGACGATGCGTTTGAACGTTATGAATCGTTCAAGAAGGCTCATCTTGCTGCAAGCTATAATAATAATCGATTGTCGGTTGTTTCTGCGACGTCGACAGATTCAAGTTTGGTCTATCCTCCTCTGTCGCCGACGATGCTGGGGGCTAGTGTGATGACACCTACGTCCAGTAAAGGATTCGAGACGGGCAACCTACATCCGCGTCCTCACCGTCACCATCGGTTTTCGGCCAACCTTTCTGCTCTTCCTTATGGCTTACATTCACATATTTCGCACGGAAAGAGCGAGGAGAGTCCAACGGGAATGTCACCTCCTGGAGGGAGTAGGTATAGTCAACTGCTGCAGTTTTTAAGTATAGGGAGAGCGAAAACACCCGAACATGAGAGTGGTGCAGGGAGGAAAGTCACTATCTCTGGTCCAATGGCAGTGAATAGTATGAGTGGAGAAGGAGATGGGTCACTGGATGGAGGAAATGTGAGGCCAGATAGCCCTGCATTTGGTTCAGTAAGTAGTGAAGTACCTTTTCGTGGAAAGCCATGTTTCTGATCTTTTGGGGGTAGTCTTGGGCGAGTTTAGTTGACAAGACGGCATTAGAGGGAATACCGGATAATGAACGTAAGAGGCAAGAGGTAAGAACGAGTAAGCTTTTGTGATCAGAGGCTTAAGTTTACTTGTTTATAGGCCATCTTTGAGCTGATCAACACGGAAGTGGCCTATGTTCGAGATTTACAACTAATTGTTGAGGTATGTCTATTAGGTATTCGTCTTCTCGTTATTGCACTCATCATGACGCTGCAGGTTTTTTATTCAAGCATGCTCCAGTTACTCTCTCTCAAAGAAATTACCGTGATCTTTGCTAATATTGAGGATATTCTCTTGACCAACACTGCTTTTGTGAGCTCACTAGAGGAGAGACAAAAGGACTGTCGATTGTATATAGACAAGATTGGAGATATTTTACTGAAACATATACCAAGTATGAGTGTTTACTTGGTGAGTTGTGTTTCCAGATCCAATTTGTAAAAGCTGACAACCTTTTGTTTCAGGGTTATTGCGTAAATCAGTCAACAGCTGGCAAGGTCCTTAGGTCGCTGAGAGATGCTAAACCTGAGCTCGATGGTCACCTTCAGGTATGGTTATCTCTCTTCAACTCGTGTTAAATGTCAGTTTTTTGACTGTTGATAATGCAGCGGTTGAGAGATTTAGAGCCATCTGTGAGGAACCTTGATTTATCGAGTTATCTACTCGCTCCGAGTAAGCCGTATGATTCATCCTCGATAACATGTAACTCAAATCAAATCAAACAGTGCAACGAATAACACGCTACCCGTTGCTCATCAAACAGGTGTGAATGGACGCTTCTACATCTGCCCCTGAACTCATGGTGTCCTTTGGATTTAGATCCTTCAATACACAGAAGCAGGTGAGGAACACCGAGCGATCAAGTCATCACAGGGAGCTGCTGAAAAGCTTCTGAACCACATCAATGAGACGATACGTGATCAGGAAGGGCAGGAAAAACTGAGAACGATATCTGAAAATCTGTGGATTGGTCAGGGGTGCGTTTTTCTCCCATCTTTTCCTGCGTTCCATGAACCTGAGTAGATGAGTAGACGGCTTGATCTTACTGCTCCCACGAGGCATATGGGTACCCGAAAGCTGTTGAAAGAAGGTATACTTTTGAAAGCGAAGAGCGGGAGAAGGATATATGCGTTTCTGTGTAGTGATATTCTTGTGCTGACTGATGAGACGATGAAGTCATTGTATCGAATGGTAGGCTTCTCTTTGCCACGCTCACCGAACCTCCGAATCACTCAAAAGTCTCTTTTTTTTTCAAAAAAATAGCCGATACCTCTCGTCGACGCTCAGATTAAAGAGATGTCGAGTGGTAAAGATGTTGTCTCTTTTCAGATAAGTCAGTCGTATCCGCGGGGAGGGGATTCTATCTTGTTGAAAGGAACTACGTCGAAGGATACATTGGCGTGGATTCGGGCGATTCAAATTTCTTCTCGTAGATGTAGACATGCTGCACAACGTGCATCTGGGCGGAGATGATAGAGATTTAGATGTAGGATATAGGTATGGACTTTGTTTGAAGCGAATGTTTATATTGTACCGAGAAGCAATACTGTCACTGTTCCTGTTCCTATTGGACTTTGTAATGTTGAGGGACCATGTTTGGGAGCGTTGCAACAGCCGTTATGTCCCTTAGAAAATTTTTCTCGATCACTTGCTTACACATTTTTGGTCTTCCTTAGCTACGAGTACTCCACTGCCCTGGAGTTTCTGCATTCCACAGTAAATATGTGTATACTTACAATCTGGTATTTAGGTAGCTACTCTGGATCTCAGTTCCAGCTATATAGGATCTTGAGCGCGATATACTCTCCTATATAAGTGCAAGTGAGAGAATGAAAACAGATTCTACTTATAGCACTATTGGCAGGTCTTCTTTTTGAGAATCATTCCTATTGGAAGCAGATGATTTGAAGTTTCTATATATATTTGTAGATATGTTAATTGCGAAGGAAGGTAGTTGTGCAGATGCTAGAAAGTACTTAATCACTATGGTAATCCATCTCAGTGCGGATTGACTTTGGCTGCAGTCAAAGCCGCACTGCCATTTAATCCAGTCTTCTGTGCTTCATTGCCCCTTCCCGCCACTCTGACGCAGAAATATCACTCGTATTTCTGCTCTGCTCCTTTCCTAGCTTCATTGGTGCTTGATACGTTCGCCTTCATTCCGGCAGGTTGCAGTTCATCCTTTCCCACACCACGGTACTTGATAGAATATTCTCTACACGCTTGTACACTATCTTTCAAGCTCTGATCATCTTTATCAAAAGCATGAATCTCGGTTCTGGTGAAACAAAGGCCCAACGATTTCAACCTCTTTCGCGCCCGCATCCACGGTAGTGTGTCAAACTCTCCAACACGGTCATCCGTCACAGCAGCCTTGTCTTTATCCATTACTGCGACATGAAATGTGGCTGTAGCCGGTACATTCTTGACTCTCCATGATTCGTTTCATACAGGATCGAGGCTGTTTCGTATGATTTTTGGATCTAAGTAGATTCAACCATTTTTTCCCATTGAATTGGAACTCTGGAGGTTTTTAAAAAAAAACAAAAACGAAATATGTTCGTCGATATTGGCAACGAAATAGGGATCAGCGGTGCCGACAATATCCATCTTGGGCAGATTAGACGCCCTGATGAACTATATACAAGTCTGTCAACCAAAAAAAGTTATCTAGAATAATGGACCACTTACTTGGATACTTAAGTCGACATACATCGTCCCAGGTTGAGGCTCCGTTACCTCCTGATTTGAAGCTAGGTGAGACTTAATCTCCGCATGGACGCTGCTGACCATTTGGCTGAAGGAAGCCATACTCAAGGAAGTGCGTTTTCAAGACATGATTGTTTATAACTGGATGTTTTTCCCAATATCTGTATTTGGAAATGAAATGTCTTTTATGCGGATCAACTTTGGGGTAAAGGTGTGGGTTCTATACGAAGTTTGACCCAGCAGCGATATAACCCGCCGATGTGACCCTATCTACACATCCAACCTCATCCTTCTATACCTCCCTGATACCCTAGGCATCCAAAAAGGGGTCAAAGTTCTTTTACAAATCCAATGCCTACACTAGATCAGGAATAGGCCTCTTCATTCGGCATAAACCTACCATCAATGATTTCCATCGGAGGAATACTCCGAAGAGGGACCCGAAGATAAGCACTCCACGGCTCCGCCCGGCCCAATGAGCACATACTATTTCTCATTTTCTTTCTGCTACAATAACACCTTCAAACATATCGTTACCCTAGCAAACGTCGCCCTCACCTTATTTCTTTGGCCCCATGCCTCCTGTAGACAAACCAATTGCAGTGGGCCCTATATAGACCATTAGCACTACTTTCCCTGGAACAGAATGGAATCCATGTGACCTGAGATCTCCTTGAGATTTCTTTTCTGTACTTATACGGGAACACGGTCGCGTTGATTGGTTTCCCTCCCTCTCGTTCTTTATCATCCCCTGCTTTCCAAGGACGCAGACAGGAATGTCACTCGAATTGGGGAGCATTAAATATGATAACACATTCGGGGCGCTACTCGTGGGAGGATTGTGTGCGACAGGGTATGTCATTCTATCTTGCCGCTGGACAATTGCTTACTGCATGCTGTAGACTTTACGGCGTCACTTGTTCACAAATCTACAATTATTTTGCCCGGAGGTTTCAAGACTCTGTATGTCTCAAATGGACGGTATGTATATCACGAAAGGCATCGCGATACTCTGACCATGATGTTCACGCGAGCAGATCTTGCTCCTCTGGTATGTTTTCACCTCCCGGTTGATCATGCTCACTTCTCATATTGACTTCAAGGGTCCTCGATACTTTCGATGCTGTCCTCAACGGTCATTTTCTCTATTACTATTTGGTAACGAACCACGCAGATCCTATGGCTATAGAGAAGCTTGTATGGAGTGTGATTGTGAGTTCTACAAACTGCCCTCGATTACTCTCCATTTTCTCATTTGAATTGTTGCTAGATACATGTCGTAGTCACAGTAGGTTCATATACGACTAACTGAGAATAATATCTGATGGTCCGTAAGTGCTTTTCTAATTTCATAGTCAGGGGACTGTATGCTCGACGCGTTTTTTCACGTGAGGCAATCAGCTATTGTGTCCCTTCTATCTCCCATAGTGTCCGGTTTAGTGAGCGGAGGGAACTGGCAGATAGTCATACTCATTGTAAGGTATCATGCCTTGTACCTGGACAACTGACCCCAATTCTGGAACAGCTGATTGTGTCGTCTTTGGACTTTGGTTCGTTCATACTGCCCCAGAAACCTGATGATCTGATTTGCAGTTTTACTTAGTTGTCGGCTTCGGTATGCTTTATTCCTGACTCACGACCTGTGATGCTGAGAGGTACCGTAGTGATTACCATCAAGGCATTTACCATACAAGATTTTCTGCAGCTCCAGTCCCTGTCGGTATGTCTGCTTGTCGAAGTTCTCTCCAGCTTTTTGGTCCTGATGATCGTTCAGAATCTGTTTTACCTTAGTTTCGCATCTGGAACGAGCTCCGATGTCCTTCTAGCTCTTTCCCTTTGTTTCTACCTATGGAGATGCCAGACTGGATTTACGCGGACGGATAATCTGATACAGACACTTATGAAATATACCATCAATACCAGTGCTCTCGTAGCGTGAGCTCCTGTTTTGTTGTTCAGCCATCAAACCCGCTGAATCCAAATTTTCAGACTTGATGCTCTGGTAGGACTGATCACCTACATCACCATGCCTCACAATTTCATCTTCCTCGGTAAGTCGACGCAAACCTCAGTGGAGGGAGATTTCTGATCTTTCTGTGAAGCATTCTACTTGTTATTGAGCAAACGTGAGTCAAAAGTTTTTCTCTTCCTGAAGTTTGTTGGTTCACCCCGGAATCTGAAACAAGTCTACCTCAACTCGTACCTCGCTACGTGAGCTTGTACCCGTTCGCTTGATGTGATGACCCCTGATTTCATTTGTGCGCTATATCAGTCTCAATGCTCGGAAGAGTCTACGTGAGGACTTTGATGAACCTGTCCAACTGTCGCAAGTTTCAGGACCCTCAATTGGCAAGTTTTTCCATCAGTCAAAGTCTTCAAGACAGACTGTCAGTGGCGAAAAGGTCTTTGAAATCTCTTTGATTTACTTGCTTTAGCTCATTGTCGTTTCTAGAACATAGCTGATCTCATGAGTGCCTCCGTTTCAAGCTTCTCGAACAGGAAGGTCGATGACTTGAATGCTTGACAGCACAAGTCTAGTACTTCAACCTGAATTCATCTGTTCATTGATTGCGGCCTCGGTAGTGCCTTGCAACTTGATATTGTCCACCAATTTACAACTTTGTGCGGACTTCTTGTGTTCACGATCTGGCTCCAGTTGCTTCTTGTGATTCCTCCCTGCCGAAGTTTATTATCGAATCTGTGGAGTTTTTTTTAGTCGAGTTCTCTCTTCGTGTCGCAAGCTCCAGGCATGATTTACCACTCTCATTGTATCGTATCCAAAGTTACTACTCTGAAATTTTCCAGTCAGATCATTCCATTGAAATTCCCAATATCTCTGTTTGATGATACTCTGAGTCGAGTCAATTCTATTAAATGCAAAGAGACATACTTCAGTTGTTTTCTCGTTCCAACGACTAGGAGTCTGACCATTTAGATGATGTCTGTCTACATCTATCTTTTCATTTCCTACCAAAGCTGGGAATCCTCTTGCCGACGCCTTGGCTTGGCCGAAACAAACCATTGAGTTCGTTTGCGCTCGCTTTACACTCTCGATGATGACTACATCGACATCCTTCCTATATACTGTCAAAGGATGTCTCGTTCAATGATATGAGAGGGCGCATTCTACATAAAGCGTACTGTCAGTATCCTTCAGATTCAAGTTACTTGTCACTCTGCTCACTTCGGTCATATCGCCACTGTATCCGGAGTAAACCCTGCCGACTAACTTTACATATACTACTTGGCATTTGTTAGTTCCCATGTACCAGATTAACGGGACCCTTATTGGGTACATCAGAACAATTCTGTATTTACAATCCAATGAATAACCACAACAGGCATTCCAGTGTTAAAATAGGTTGAGCGTTGTACAGAACAATAGCCTACTGACTATGCCCTGGCTTCTAGTGTGAGCCACTGCATCAATTTTCTCAGACCGAATCTACAGTGGGAATCTTCACACTGGGGGCGCACTAGAAGTCTTGAATGGAAAGAGTTGTAATCATGATGTTATGAGCTTAAATCCAAATGATCACTGTCCAGATTCTGGTAATACCCGGATTCAAGACTTGATCGCACGGACTCTCAGAGAATAGAAACAAAACATGTTGCTAGCTAAAGATGACTGCATACTAGTGGCATACTGGGTCCTGGTCGAGTATAACGATACGAGCGAGAGCCTATGAAAAGATCAGAAAGAGGCTTCCAACGCAAGGGTGAGAGCGAAAAGGCTTATCAAATACTAATGAGACCCAGCATCGAGCAGAGGGGACTGCCGGAGCTACATGACAGTCTCAACAATGAGCCAAACATATGCCAAATCAAGGTCCAGTCACCAGGACTCAACCAGAACAACCCAGAAAATATGGCTCAAAGCAATTGCTGGGTGAATTAATCAAAATAATAAAGAAATACCTTCCTCCCCCCCGAACCCCATCAAAACCTCTCGTACACCAAGTGAGACAATGCCCTGAATCCACTGCCCTGCTACACAAAGCAGAACAGCCAGCGAACAAAGCTCGCTCATGATCCGTGATTACCACAGATCATCACCCTCTCACATATATGACAGGGTGGCCCAGTTAATAACTGGGGCAAGGTGTCCAGGACGAAAAACCCTAAAGCACTGTGTGCCTAGAGTAACTCGATCCATGGATGGACGCCGTTCAGAGTTGTTCCAAGCGGCGGGGCATGTCAGACTATATGCACAAAACTGCGCACTGGCGACGAAGAGGATTGGATGTGCTGGGTCTGGTAGAGAAACCAGGGGCAGAGATAATCAGACCCTTTTATACTGGGGCCTGCCCTAAACTGATAACATGATTGCTAAATTTATCCCGAAAGAATACTCTTCGTGCCTGAAGTCATCCTATTCATTCATGACTCTGAGCTGTTGTCATTTTGCTGCCTTCACTGTCTCCTGACATTCTTTCAACTTGAACTGGTCACTGAAAGGGTGTTGGAATATACTAAGAATAGGTCAGAGCCGAGACTTTAATTACCCTTACTTACCCTTGTTAAAATACCCTGAGGCTATAACCTACCCCCAGTGTCTAAACATTTAATGATAAAATCATCATACCTCATTCTCAACACGCAAGCACAGCTTTTTTTCTCATTCACTCTACTCCTTGATATAAATAAGAAATTAAACACAAACAAGTGGTGTCTCTAAAAAAATCAAACTACTCTAAATCCAAAATTCAGGAGGGGGGAGAATAAGAACTTTTTTTTTCACTTCCTCACATCATCACCACCACTTCCACCACCATTACCACCACCATCACTCCCACTACCACCCGCTCTCAAACTCGGACTGTCCACATACATCTTCAACAACGCCGTCAAATCAGGTGCTTGCTTCCATCCCGCCGACTGCACAACATTCCCATTATTCAAATTCCTCATATTCATAATAGCACTCGCAACACCACTCGACCTCATCGTCGTTGACCCTACTGGAGCAGGTGGAGGATAATATGGAGAAGACACTGACGTCGACGATGTCGATGATGATCCAATGCCACCTAATGGAGATTGATATGTTTCCAGTGCGGAAAACGCCGGCGGCAACGACAGCGATCTCGGATTCTCAAACGACTTGAATCCACCTTGATAATCTTCCGCCAAACGAGATCCATCACGAGAAAACGTAGCCGCCTTTTCACTCTTTCGCCTGCTTTCCCTTCTTTTCACTCGCCTCTCCTTCTTCCCCTTCCGGTTCTTCTGCACCTCCTGCACCTCCTCCTCCTCTTCAAACGTGGTAAAACCATCCACCTCTTCTTCCAGCCGTCTCCTATCTCCCTTCTGCCTAGGCTGCTTGATACGCACCGCATCCCTCCCAACCTCTCTCAACCCCCAATCCAAAGCGACCTCGACCCGACTCTTCAAACTCTCAGCAATATCCCTATCAGGATACACCACGCTGTTCTTGAAATGCGACCACATATACATAACAAGAATTTTATGAAGTGCTTCGAGTTGTTCAAGGAGTTCTTGTCTGATGTGCGTCGTAGATGACTGGGCAGTTGAAAAATCTAATGACGAGGACGGAGACGGGGACGGGGCGTTTTCCGATGACGACAGAGATGACGAGGGACTTTCTGATGATGGCGAGGGACTTTCTGATGATGGCGAGGGGCGACTTTCTGATGACGGCAGATATAGGGAGAGATGTTTCTCTAACAGGTCTATTCTTATCTCCCTGTCTTCCTCCTCCCTGTCTTTCTCCTCCCTCTCCCTTTTCCTCATCCTCTCAGTCTCAGAAATCTTCAGTTCCATCGCCTCCAACGCCCCGAGTAACCCCTTCTTCTTTCCATTCCCAACAACAGTCCTCATTTTCTCAATCAAAACACACATCTCCTCCCTCTGCAACGCCGCCATCTCCTCCGCCGCCCGGAGACCCATCCCATCCCTCCACGGAATAGGCGTAAACATCAACTTCAACTTATCCTCCCACGTAAACTGGCCCTGCGATTGGGCTTCGACCCACGTACATATATCGGACAACCGAGCCCTGTAGCAGTGTTTGTAGACCGAGGAAGGCGGGAGAGTCGTGTAGACGTGGGCCATTTGCGCGGTTTCGAGGTCGACGAGTTTGTCAGAAGAGGAATGAGAAAGAGCAGGCGCGATCACAGCCAAGGACTCAAAAGTAGGTCCGATATAGGCATGCGTCAACGTAGGCGTAGAAGCAAGCGAAAGGGCTTCTTGTACCGCTGGTAGATCCTCCGGATTCAACGTCGTCACGAAGCCTCCTGGTTTTTCGCCTGTGAGCGAATGGCCGTAACGGCCTGCTCGACCTGCGATTTGTTTGATTTGAGAAACGGTGAGCGGTCTTTTAATGCGCTCTGGACTCGGTTTGCAGATCGAGTCGAATATGATACGTCGGATTTTTCTAAAAAGAAAATGCAGCAATAAAGTCAACGTATATACATAGGTAGAAAAAACAAAGAAAGAAATCCACGTACAGATTCAACCCCATACCGATAGCATCACTCCCAATAATGACATCGAACCCAGAAGTAGGATCATTAAACAAGGCAGCTTGCTCACTCCTAATCTCGGGGGGCAATTTTCCATAAACGACGGCACACCTCAACCCACTCGTCGCCTCAATCTGCCGCTTGATCTCAAATATCCTCGACCTCGCAAACGCAACCACACAATCGCCCTTGACGACTTTAGACAAATCGCCATCGAGACTGTGCTTCTCTACCGAAAGCGGCGTAAGCCTCTCGTACCTCTTCACCGTCAATTTGTCTCCGGTTTCTTGGAGGAGTTGACGGATGACGGGTAGGGCGGATTCTTCACCACACAAGTGGATTTCCTTTGCGCACAATCCCAAGACGGCATCTGTCCATGCGAAACCGCGCTCAGGATCACCGATCATCTGAATTTCGTCGATGACGCCAACGTCGTACTGGTGACGGTAAGATAACATTTCAATGGTGCACGTCTGAAGCGAAGCGTCGTCATCCACAATTTTTCGTTCTTCGCCGGTGATCATGTTGGTGGGACGCGCATAGGCCGGATTCGAGTTGATTTTCGCCTGGGGAGCGATCAGTTTGTCGGTGATGGAATTAGGATTCGACTTGGAAGGCGGGGGAGTAGAGAAGGGGGGAGGAACATCGACACCCAAGGGAATGATCTGGCCCAGATTCAGCCTCTCCCAGATCTCATAGGCCAGCAAACGGAGTGGGCCAGCGTAGACGCCACTCCTCGCAGCAGCAAGCGCCCTGAGGGCGTGGTGAGTCTTACCGCTGTTAGTGGGTCCGACATGCATGATAAAATTCCTCTTGGACTTTCTGGCCCAAGTAAAATGCTCCGAGGGCCTTCTCTCAGAAACAATAGCCAAATGCCTCAAGGCATCCAGGGTGTGACTGCTGGCCCGACCGTCAGCGACAGCTTCTTCAAGCAGAGGAGCAGAATCATGGGGGTTGGCTATCCAGGAAAAGAAGATGTTCGAAAACGTGATTTCAGCGTCAAGGAGGCGGAGATGGGGTCTCGAAGCGGCATGGTGGAGACCGCCAGCATGAGCTGCACCGCACGAGGTGAACCGGGTGAGCTGGTATTTTGCGAATTTTTCTGGAGAGGCAAAGAAATCTGATTGTACGGCGCTGACGAAGACATCCAGGAAAGGGCGGATGGCAGACGCGTCGTAGCCAAATCTAGTAAAACGCCTCATGGTGCGGTCATTTGTGCTCCAGGACCGGACCTCGGACTGGAAATAGGCATGACACTGGTCGAGGGAGAGAAAGGCAGGAGGAGCACCCTCGACCTGGGTCTGGTCTGGGAGGAGAAACGGGGAGCGGGAGGGGCTGGACAGATTTGTGTATCTCGTTTTAAAAAACTTGGGACTTTTTGAACCGCGTAGCCGTACATGCCCTGATTGCGGCGAATGTAGGTCTAATTGTAGTCCTGGCTGTTGTCCTGACTGTAGTCCGTATCTCTTTTGGAGAGGCTTGCGTTTTTGTGACTTTGTACTGCGCAGACGTACAAGTGCTGGCTGCAGTCCTGATAGTCCTGGCCGTAGTCCTGAACGCGTCCGCACAGACGCTGCTCGCAGCATGGCCTGGTGCATCAGCCATCAACCATTCTTTTTTTTTTCCAATGATTGTATGGTCGTGTTTGCATGGCGCTCTTCTCCCTCCTGCAGACTCGGGCGCAGATATTCCAGACAGCATTCAACCCGACGTCTATCCGCACAGGCGCAAAATATCTCCGCAGGCGTGTCAGAGGCCCCTCCATGCTTGCCTATTATCCCCCCAAACTCGACATCCCAAAAGCCATCCGCATGTTTCCAGACCTCGAACTCGTCGATGACGACGAGCAGACACGTCTCGAGGACATCGAGTACAGGAGGAAGAGAGGCAAGGGCCCCCCAAAGAAACAGAAAGAAGGTTTGTTGATTCTATTTATATCTCTTCAACTATCGCTCACTTGTGGTCTCCCCAGGCGAGACAAGACGGGCCACTGGCAAGAAGCGGGCCAAAAAATAAATAGCGTCGTTTCTACCATACAATTTCTCTACATAATCTTGCATTACTTCTTGACCCCCATTCGGTATCCATTCTCATTACCCTGGACATTCTCTGGAGGCCCAAGTATTCCCTGGTGGTTGCCTTGAGCTAGCAGTGCTGCAGTAGAGTTCCACGTCGTTCCATTCCCAAGACCAACGCCCGCCGCAACAGTACCAAAACCAGTATTGGTCGTGCCCAAGAATGTAGGAGAGACCGGCCTTGAAACAAGATTGCTAGGTTTTCCTGGGATATTACTCGTAGCACCAGTCGCCGGATTCATTCCGCCGTTGATCGAGTTCCACTTGGCTTGCGAGAATTTCCCCGCATGTTCAAGAACGGATTTGTATACCTCTTGGTTGAATCCCACGCACTGAAGACCAACACAGGCAATTCTGAGAGCACCGGCGTTATACAACTGATTGACCTCATAGACGTTCTGGGGTGAAACATTCTTCCTGGCTGAGATGGTCTCTTTGACGAGGTGATTGGCAGTCTGACGATCAAAATCAGTGCAAAGACTGGCCTCGTACCAGTTCCATACCTCAGTGGGCAGTTCTGCCCATTCTTTGAGCGTCAAGTCTTCCAATTGAAAAGCCTGATACGAGCCAGCATAGTACCACAGCCCTTCACGATTGTAAAAACACTCTGCCCGCACAAATCAACGAGGGCTTGTTCAAATTGGCAAGCATACCTGTCGGTTGTCTCATCCGAGCGGTAACGTCTACTTGTTGCCATCTATGTGCAGTCGTTACCCGGGGATTTGTGCTACATTTAAAGATGGGGCTGTAGAAATAACCGTGTTCTTCGCGACTCGGACACCACTTTGTCGTCAAGCTCTGAAGGACGCGATAATTACCAAGCCTGAGAGGTTCGTTAACAGGCTACCTATTTCTCTGTAATAGACATACAAGTTGCGAAGCGTCTGAGGTGGAGTGAGTAGATGTCTAGATCTCGCAAAGTCCGTCGTACCCCTGAAGTCGAACCTAGGAATTCATGTAAAGTGCAGATAGGCGGGAGAACGATAGGTTTGAGAGTATCATCAGGTGGATTGTCCGGCAACGGGATAGAAGCGAGTATAGCGAAACGTGCGTTGACCATGTCGGCTGGTTCTTCAGATACCATGGTCTGTACGGACTGGGTGGTTTCAGGCACGCGTCGACCAGCCGCACAAGAAACCACTCACCCTCTCCTTGTGCGGAGGTCCTGGTAGCATCGGGGTACTGATAGCAAGTGGAGACGTTGAAGCTGAAATAGTCTGTGCATTGGGAATAACAGTAGACTAGCCCAGGTAGTGAGTATATGCGTACAGAAGGAAATGTCATCACCGACTTTTCCATCCTCTTCCTCATATTTGGGCGGCGGCCCTGGACCCAATTGAAAGGTCCTGAATCAGCCCTTCCAAATCCGTAGCCTGTGTTTGGAGCATCTCCGGGGCCTGACCCCAGCTCTGAGGATCAGTAGCAGAGTAGGTAGTATGGCTTGTGTTCGTGGCCGTATTGAGAGCCTGCTGTAACCGGTCGATAAGTTCTGTCTTTTCGCGAACCGAAGTATAGGCATCGGAAAGCTTCTGCACAAGCAAATCCCGCGCGTTCATGGCTTCCACAACGCGTAATTTCTCGAGTTGAATCTCAATTGCCATCTCGGCGATGCGTAAAGGATTCTATACAGGCATATACAAAGCTTGATTGATGTCCAGCAAAGGCGACTATATGCGTACCATTGGAAAGTCTGGCACGATAACGGTGACATCTTTGACTTCAGAGTCCATGAACATGTGGCGTTTTTCATCGTTAGCATGACTGGGCAGGGTCGTCATGCTTGATAATGAATAAACAAGAAAAGGGTAGATAGTGGAGGTAAGATGCAACGTGTTGGACAGAAAAGAGACTTTATATCCTGACACAGATGTCTGAGAAAAATCGGGTATATTTAGAGACGAGATACAGGTGTATGGGCTACCGGCTCTGGTCTCCACGTCAAAGCACTTTTGGAGACCGACATCCGCAAAGATTGAGCACTAAGATGACCTTTTTCAATCGCTTTCAGCATCCTTTGGCACAACCAACCGTAGAAAAAGAGAAAGCGGCGACGATTGTAATTGACTTGGATGCGATGACAGGAAAAAAAAAAACTTTGAATGAGTATACGTCGGGCATTGAATTCAGTGATGCCATCAACTGCTACGCTCTCATCAGCCATGGTTTGTTGGCCACAATCCAGGCGTCAAGTGTTTTCCAAAACTGGGCTACTACAGCTTTGTCGACATGCCGTCGGTGAGGGTCAATCTGAAAGTTATGAGATAAGCCTCTGCGTAGATTACAGACCAAGTTCTGTACCTTGAGCTCTGTCACGTTCCAGTCCTTAATCTTTAGGTTGGGAGGGTCATTCGTCCAAGTGACGTAGATTCCTTTCACTATGAACATTCATAAGTCCAATCCAAAACTCAAAGGGCGGCAAGGTGTGATACCGTGGTGGAAGAGCTGCCTCGGTTCACTCCATTTATAAGGCCTGAATTGCCATGCTTGTCCAGTCGTCATGACACAAACAACACGATCCCAAGCGTCCGCCCCAAACTTGGACAGTGCTTCAACGCTATCGACGACAAAGTACTTGGCTTGTATCTCAGTCTCCTTGCCACTAGAATCAATGTTCGTCCGACGCCGATAGATAGCAATGAGATCTTCAGGACGAGTATTGCCTTCTGCTGTTGCTCTCGAACGAGCCTCTTGGGTGGATTCAAACCTGAAGAAGTGTCAGTATGACGGGAGGAGCAACCGAGTGATAAGACCATACGTTGCTTCTTGTAGAAAACGTTTGACATTGTACATGGTGACGAGGGCTGTGGGAGACGAGGAGATGATGATGATAGGTTGGAAGTTGCCTATAGAAATCTCAGCGAAACGCAGACATGTCGCAGAATAACAACTCACGAGCCTTCTTTGCCAGGAGCTTGGGATCTGAAACCAAGAATGGTAAGTTATTGCAGCTGGGGACGAAGAAACCTACCTGGTGTAGTGGTTGGCTGAGGAACACCGGATCGCGAAGCCTCCCTTAGCTTCTTGAGCTTGTCAGCATAAGAGGTGCGAACAGCGGAGAAGTTCTAAGCATGTGTCAAAGAAGGACGAGGAGAAAACCAAGAAGAGGCATACGTTTGGTTTGCTACCTCGCAGAACCGTATTCCGATCTCTCAGCTCAAGTTCGGCAAGCCGAATCTTCTTAACAACGTCGGCGTCATGTGTATCCGGTGCATACCGTCGTTTCGCCGGTGTCGATGTTGCGACCTCAGCCGCTGCTGACTTTTGGGTCGTAGATGGAAATGCACGAAGGCTTCGGGGCGGTGAACCGGGTGGAGTTGTAGACTCCACTAACCATACATAAGTACCATTTGGAGATGTTGTGACTTCGTTCACCTTGTACAGGTCTGATGCGATCATGGTCAGGTATCCGCCCTTCTAACCAGTCTACTACAGTCTTCCGCTCGGTGATGCTGACATAGCCTGTGGTGAGGCCATTCTCTCGAGTCTGTTTCATATAATCTGCAACTGCTGCGTCGCGTAGACTCCAAGCAAGGTAAAGAGCCTCTGCAGTATAGAAATCCTGGGGCGACGATGCTGTAGTCCCAGCTTTGGCATAGCGCGTCTCTGCGGACTTAAGTATAGGGCCTGAGGGGAGGACAAGATGAGTAGCAGCTGATAGAGAGGGACATTGTTGCTCAGAGTTTGAAAAAGTAATATCAAATTTGGATTTGATTGCCTGGCGCAGTGTACTGAGAACGTCGGGAGAGTCCATGGTTGCAGTACAGAGTTTTTAGACCGCTGATGACCATTACACACGTGAGCAACTGACTTTATATTTAATAAAAGATACAGAGTTACATCGGCTGTGGTGGCCCAACCAGGAATGTGCATGGTCTTTCCCAGCGGTTAAAGCCATGAGTGCGCTGGTTCGAGACTGTCCCCTCCAGAAAACTTGGTTTCTATAGATCCTCATTCTGTAAGGAGTGATTTGGACTTGGAATAATTTGTCCTTTCACAGGCCAGGGAAGTCAATTCCGCAACCTGAAGGACTTGCCTAGTTAGTCTTCGGAGACCAGGGCATGTCGGCAGTCGCGCTGTGGCTCGTGCCTTGCTCATACCTTTTCCTACATTAATCTATCTCATACTAGTTCCCCAATCCGCCTCTCTAGTAGCTTCACAATTGTATTTATCCCCACAATTACACCCTCGTCTTGTCCCTCTCCTGGCACCATTTTGGTGTGCGCAAAGTCAATCAACTTGACCACAAACGGTGGCCCCGTCCCTACTTCATCCTCTTCCTCGTCTTCGTCCTCATCGTCGTCCTCATTCTCGACCTCTTCTTTGTCCAGTTTTTCCATGCCTTCTCTGGCACGATTCCAGTCGCTCTCATACACGACCAACATACTCGCCCCCACCATACGCAACTCCAGTCCACCAAGGACACTGCGAATATCCTTGACCTCATCACGAATTCCCAGAAGCATTCGCCGAAGAATTGAAACAGGGAGGCCGCTGGAGCTCTCAACTCCCAACTCGTCACCAACGGGGAAGAATTTGGCTATGCCCTCTGAAAGTTGGTCTGCTTTGAGCGACTTGCCATAGGACTTGGGTGTATTGACCACCAGGCCTGTAGCATTGTCATACACCTGATACATGTATTAACATGAAGAAAGAGGCAATATCAGTGCACCCTACCTGGAAGCCTGTGAGACGAATACCTGTCTCAAGTGACGTCGTGTTGCGTGCCGTCTCCATCATTCGTGCTACTTTTTCCGGAGAAGCATCATCGTCGTATAACGTCGTCCCGAGCTTGATATCCATGATGTTGGGCTTCAAAAACGGATACGAGATATTCTCCAATACTAGGGATTGTATTTATTAAAAACCTCATCAGCATATCGGACACTTGGCCTGAAAAGCACCTATCTTTCTTCTCTGCAAATGGCTTCACAGCGATCCCTTCTTCCTGTGGTTTACTATAATCGACTTCGCCTTCCAACCTCAATGTTCCAATAAAGCTGGGTACGTAAGGCAACAGACTCGAGAACGTCTTATCGTTCCGTATTTGTTGATAAAATGCGAGTTCGCGGGGAAGAGCCGGTTTGATCACAAGCTCCCCGTCTTCGTTCATGAGTATCCCAGCGTGGCCTCCAACTTGAGAGTTGAGCTCGGTTGTTTCGATTCTTGACGTGGAGGCCATGGCTGGGGAAAACCAAAGATCCATATCAAAAAAAAATCTGTTTTTGGGAATAGATCACTTATGACCGATGGCCGATCAGTTCAATCACTTACTGTCCACCATAATATGCATAATCTGCCTCAAATTCTTGAGCTTGATTCAAAATACTATCTATCAGTATCTTTCTCTCACGAAACATTGGCGTTCACCAGGCCTTCAAGCCTAGCAAACTTACACCCTTTGCTCAAGTATGAGGGACCGGTCGGCTCAATGGCAGACATCCACTTGTACAGCATCCCCAAATCAAACAAGATTCAAGAAGAAGTGGTGCCAAGTCTCAAGGCAGTCGCAGGCGTTATCCGCGTTGATCTTGTACAGATGACACGGAAGAGGAAGCGAGAGGACTCGTGATTGATGTGGCAGAGAGAGGTACGCCGCCACAACTTTTTCCTCTTCATGTCGATCTTTTATTCATTCCATTTTCAAGAGATAGATAATAGTCACTTCGGCCATGTCCAGTGATGAATCAGTTCTATGTGGAGTTTAACCTATCATTTGTACACCTTTTTTTTCTGAAACAACAAGTTGTTACAGTGCTCGATCGCAGTCCGATCGTCATTTGTACACCACTCGTCGATTGTACACTTTGCTGCCCCTTTGCATGCATAAAATGAATATTAGACTCGGTATCAATACTAGACTAATTTTTTTTGCATTGAAAATAAGCTTGACATTTAGTTGGGCGAAAAATAGGGGGACTTTCTTAGCCCTCCAGTACACTGTCAAGTAACCTAATCAAGATCGATCATCAATTGGATTATCAGTGACAAGGTTTCCGCTGCGCCTCCATACACCTCTACTAATTCTAAGTTTATCTGACTGTGCTCATATTGCACTTAGTTTTCTATCATGCAGCTTGTGTTGTTGTGTCCCATTCATCTGCCTACTTCCTGCCCATCCTGTGTCATGCTTCGCTTAGATTCTCTCAGATTGGATAACTGATTAGATCAATTAAGCCATAACTCTGCTCTCCAATGTCATCTGAGAAACCAGCACAGTCTCCCTCTGTTCTTACCATAGCTGGTTCAGACTGTAGTGGTGGCGCGGGCATTCAAGTAGGTTTTTTACTCTTTTTTCATTAGCGACCACACCCGGCAGACTGTTTTTGCAATCCTAGGCGGACCTCAAAACATTCTGTGCATATGGATGCTACGGAACGAGTGTCATCACAGCACTCACGGCCCAAAACACGAACGGAGTCCAAGGCGTCCACCCCGTGCCGCCTCTGTTCATAGAAAAACAGGTCTGATCACGGTCTGATACTTTTGGTGTGCTACAGCTAATCAATACGCTGCACTTTGAACACAAGATCCAAATGGTTTTATCTGACATCGACATTAGAGCTATCAAAATCGGCATGCTATTCGACACCGAGAACACAAAAGCCGTTGTGCGCAGTATCAAAGAGTACTATTCTTCGTCTTCTTCCCCAAGACTTCCTATCATCTGCGACCCAGTATGTGTCTCGACCTCTGGGCACCCGCTATTACATCCAGAAGCACTAGACACCATTATCAGCGACTTATTCCCTCTCGCTATGATGATTACACCGAACAAGTCAGAGGCCGAGACGCTTCTCTCCAAGAGGGGTTTGACTACCTCGATCAACACGTTAGAGGAGATGATATCAGCTGCGAGTCGAATGATATCAACTTTCGCGCCGCACGCTGTTCTGTTGAAAGGTGGACATATCCATGTGACCATCCAAGACGTTCAACAGCTACTCAAGGTCAAGCAGGGTGTGCAAGTGATCAAGCATGGACTGATGGAGGAAAATATGGAAATCTTATTCTCCGGTGAACAGGTCGAAACCGAGCCTCAGCTGGTAGTAGATGTGTTACAGGAGAGGGGAGGAGACACGACCTTGTTCGTAAGGCCGAGAATCAACTCGACAAATACTCATGGGACAGGGTGTACCCTGAGCGCTGCTACTGCCTGTGCGCTTGCTCAAGGCAGCACACGTGCGTCCTTTTTTGTGGCCCTTCCTCACAAAAAAATGGTGTGTTAAAGAAACAGGTTTGCCGTCTAGTGATCGATGCTGTTGAAAGTGCGACGTGGTATACACACATGGGTATTGATACTGCCGAGGAAATAGGGAGCGGTCATGGCCCACTCAACCATCTTCATTCTACTACCAAAGTCCTCATACCAAGGTCAGTGTCTTGTCCAAAAAAACCGAGAACATCGTTTGCTGAATCACCCTTCTCCTTCCTTTGATAGGCGAACAAAGTATGACAAGTATCCCTTGATTCGATACCTCATCAAAAGTACCGCAGTTCACTGGAAGGCTTATGTTGAACACGAATTCGTCAAGCAATTGGGTAGGGCGGTATTACCCCGCTCCGCATTCACCCATTACATCATGTATGAGTTTTTCGGGTTACTCGATTTCAAGCTGACATTATTCAAAGACAGGATTATCATTATTTGAAGTATTATGCGCGCGCAAATGGGTAAGCGTTTGACACCACAAGCCACTCAGACAGACCCACCTTGAGCTCGAGATTCCAGGCTCCTAGCAGCCAAATCGTCAACATTCTCCGAAATAGGATCCGCAACTCAAACACTCCTCAACATCCTTCGAGAAATCGATACCCACAGATCTTTCTGCCACTCCTTTGGCGTAACACAGGAACAGCTGGAATCAGCACCGGAAACATCGGCTACGATAGCATACGGTGCTTTTCTCATTGATATAGGACTTCAGGGTAAGTCACATTCTCCGCGCACACACAGACTGATGGATATTGATGGGGGGTATCTTGAATGTCGGCAGGTGACAGCACGAAGCTACTACTGGCATTGCTAGTGTGCCTAGTGGGCTACGGAGAGGTTGGGTTTTGGTTGAAGAGGGAGGCAACAAATGAAGGGTCCTGGGTCATAACAGAAAGCAATCCGTATGAAAAGTGGATCAACGATTATTCCGGAGAACATTATCAACATGCAGTAAAATTGGGTCTGGGTGAGCTATTTTGAAAAGCTGAAGCGATGAGATATGTATATATACTGAGTGACTGATCACAGCTGCGATCGAAGCACGAGTCATGGCTGATGCCCCATCACCAATGAGGCTGAAAGAGTGGAGGGAGGTATGGGACAAGTGTACGATGTTAGAGAAAGGGTTTTGGGACTCAGCAATGGAGCATGCGTAAAATTCTTGGGAGCAACAAAAAGCCATTATATTATGAGCACAAGTCAAATCTGTCACACATAGATGGACGCTTCGAGATTTTATCAATCATTACGGTTCTTCAATTTTGGGCTCCTTGCCTTCCTCCTTGAGCATTACCTCCAAGCGAGTCATAGACTGATCGTCATCTGTATGAGGGTTTGGGAGCTTTATCAGCTGATCTGCTTCCAGCTCTATTTTGACCTTGGCTGGTGAGCCTCCGGTCATGATAACGGGCTTCCGTTTCGTGTTGTTGGCCACCTTTTGTGCACTCGGACAAAGCCCTCGCGTTGACAGGTCACACAAATCGCATCGAGGACTGACAGACAGACAAATTACCTAAGAATGAGATGATTGAGAAATGGAAGTTTTCCTCCTGAAGAGTTGAGATACCTGGCCAAAGCCAACAAGTAAGTGATTAATCTCTTTGTGGAACTCTGAAGGTAGCCAAGATTGTAAATTCAACCTCAAATAATGAAGAAATCAGCGTCTGTGCTTGCTGAAAAGTGCATGGATGCACATGCACACATACCTCGTCTCCTCTGGATTCTTCGTTGGCTTCTTGTGCCAACCTAAGCGATTCGAGATTCGGTGAACGTGGACATCAACTCCAATGCCATGATTTCTATCATGAGTATCAGGAGACAATTCATAGAAGAATGAAACCGCGACTACACACAAATTCCATGCTGATTGAAGAGCCAAGAACGCCATTTTTGGTCCCACCCCTGGTAAAGAGCAAAGTTCGTCCACAGTCTTGGGCAAATCGGAGGCGAATTCGTCGCGAAGTTTTTTTGCTGCTTGTTTGATATAGCTAGATCGGTATGTGAACAAAGGCAAACAACGCATGCAAGGTTCCTCTTTACCCGGTTTTACGTCTCCAAAAACCAACCTTGTTGATGGCTTCTGAAATGGTGGATTCTTCTGCGGCAAGGACTGCCTCGATTGAGAGTACACCACCGACGGAAGCTCTGAGTTTCTTCACAGCGGCATCTGTGACTTCATCCTTGGTTTGCGACGATAACATGAGCGCTATGAGGGTTGAAAACCGTCTGTTCTTTGGCGCGTAAGGCTCTCGTTCAGGATGAAATAGGCAGATCGATAAACCTCTGGTTCAACTTCCTGATGTTTCGCCTGGTCGCAACCCATCGTATCGACGGGTGCAGTAAACTGTGAACGCATCTTCCCAATGGCGTCATAAACTTCTCGCCAGTTTTCCGGCGCTGGATGGGGTGTATCCAAGGCTTGAAGTATTGGTTTGGGTTTTTTGAGCGTTGTGATCTTTCTTGGTGAAGCTGCGTCGGCTTTCAACCGTTTCCTCGGAGCCGATTCCTGAGGCGGAGGCACCTGCACATCATGTTCTCTCTTGATCCGTCTGGTTTTCCCAGGATGGTCGAGAGACGAGGATAATTCTTCAATGTCTGCTGGCTCATAGAGAGTCACAGAAGAGTCAAAGACGCTCCTGCGTGCTCTCAAGGTAACTGAACGCGTTGCAATTGGAGGCCTGACCATAGTTGTGAAGAGAAATTAAATTAGTCACGTGGTATTTTTGTAGTGATAGATTTCGGTCCCGAACCATAAGGAAACGGGATAGGCAAAGTTCTCTGGTTTGTTGGTCAAACGGTCAAACGGTCAAAAGGGTATACATTCAAAAAAAAAAGGAATTCTGAGTTTGAGAACTTTTATCTTTTAATGCAGTACCCTCCCCCCCTCTTCGAAAAAGCTGAGTAGAAATCATAGTTTCTATAAAATATTCCGGTTATGAAACCAATGCAGATTAAAAGCTTTCGGCTCAAGCCACAACCAGGCAAATAGTGTCTCAACATCGAAAATTGTACTGCTACTTGTTCTTCCAATATATTGAGTGGTCTCGAGTACTTTAGCGAGTGACAGTATAGTTACAGCTATGCACCTGACGACAAGAGCGTGCGTGATGGGTTGCAGGCGCTTTTGTATTCTTCTGTTTTTGAGTACTCGTCTCAAAATGGATGCAATGGCTATTGTTGGACACTCAATCTATTTTTATTATGCATTTTATTGTTCTTCGTTGCTAGGAGTCTCAGCTTTTTGTGTCATTATTACAAAATCATGCAGTTCTTATAGTATTTTTCACCTATAAAAGTAAGAACGTAGATTTCCCCTGGCGCTATTTAACGGGGAAAGAGAGAGCTATCTCGCTATCAGCTTCTTTTCCTCTCCCTCGTTTCTGTCGATGTTTGTGCATTGACGTACAAATTATATTCAAGAATAATGAGTCATGTTGATCGACAAACCTTCATATCCTCCACAATATACCAGAAATTGCGTGCAGAGCATACATTAGAGCATTACTGTCAATCTGATCCACGTACGCATCAAGGTTCAGGTCGTCATAGATGGAGGAAAATTCCGGTTTATGCGAAACGGTTTACACGGATGAAAGAGATGATGCAGATGACATTGTGGGGTAGGGGTGGGATAGACTGGGAGCGTTCAGTAAATGAGAATGAGTATCGACGAGATGAGAGGCTCGTTGCTTTAGCTGATGTGAGCGCTGTGTGTTTTGTTAGGGGAATGAACTGATGATTTTTTGTCTATCAGGGCCTCTGAGTGTATCGGTATTCACTTGCTTGTATTGTTAATGTTTTCTAATGAAAATAGGATGCATGTGATTGGTCCGGAGTGTCATAACACGTGATTAACATAGTCTGATTTGCGACCTCTCTTCTGTTGGATGTCTGTTATTTTATTGCCATGCTAGCTGCGAGCACACGCTCAGCTCTTTCACGCACTGCCCTTTCCCGGGGTTTTGCTACTTCGGCTCGTGCTGGCCAGGCTGCACCACTACAAAAGCCTGTAATTGAGAAGGAGTTCAAGATCTACCGCTGGGTTCGTAGCTTTCTTGTGGAAACTTATCTTTGCTTATACAAGGGCGCAGAATCCGGATGAGCCTGCAAAGAAGCCTACCCTGCAGACATACAAGATTGACTTGAACCAATGCGGACCTATGGTCAGTTTCCGGATAATGTTGCATGCATGGGCCTGGCTGAGACCTTTGCATGGTCGCAGATTCTTGATGCATTAATCAAAATCAAGAATGAAGTTGACCCTACACTAACATTCCGTCGTTCATGCCGTGAGGGTATTTGTGGATCCTGCGCTATGAACATCGATGGCCAGAACACACTGGCGTGTCTGTGTAGAATTGACAGAGATGGTGCGAAGGACACCAAGATTTACCCACTCCCCCATAGTGAATACATGCGTTCTATCTCGATCGTTTGGGTGCTTACTCAGGTTATCAGTGTATATTGTGAAAGACCTGGTACCCGACTTGACGCTCTTCTACAAGCAATACAAGTCAATTCAGCCTTGGTTGCAAAATGATAATCCTCCTGCTCAGGGTACGTTCGGGTACTTGGGGTGGCTATATGTGTTTTACATTCCGTCTAGGAGAACATCTGCAGTCTCAGGAAGATCGTAAGAAGCTCGACGGCCTCTACGAATGCATTCTTTGTGCCTGCTGCTCAACTTCATGCCCATCCTACTGGTGGAACCAAGATGAATATCTCGGCCCAGCTACACTCATGCAGGCTTACAGGTGGATTGCTGATTCTCGGGTAAGTGGGATTGTTGCGCTACTTGTCCCGGGCGGCACTGACCATGCTTGTTAGGACACTCATGGTGAAGAGCGCAAGGAGCGTTTGCAGAATGAGATGAGCATGTATCGCTGTCATACTATCTTTAACTGTGCGCTTGTCTCTTCGTCGTCGTGATTGTTCTCTTATTTTGATGTCCTTCAGGCTCGCGGACTTGCCCAAAAGGTCTCAATCCCGCTGCTGCTATTGCTAAGATTAAGTTTGAGCTCGCTGCCGAATAGAATTACGGGTATTGAACTATCGTCTTTGCAGTTGGGCTTTATAGAGGATGTCAATGCTCATCATCATTATCTCTACATCCTTACTGTATCAACCATCAGTCTCAGTCTAATTCCATGTCTAGAGAAAAGCCTTGCATATTACCGGAGTTATTCGGAGATCTAGTCCATGCTTTTGATTGCATCATCGGTTAACTGAATGTATTCTAGTATTCTAGATGTCAGCCTTTGCGAACAGTAATTTCCCTGCTACGCTCTACTCCCTTACGAGACCGACGTATCCTCGCCGTTTATTCGAATATGTTTTCAATTATCATAAACGGAAAGACGCCGCAGAATGGGACCGGGCTCTCGACATAGGTTGCGGAACTGGTATGCATGCCTCAATAGCTCAGTCCCATTTACTAACAGAGCACAGGGCAGGCAACTACAGAATTGACCCGATTTCACGAGGTCATTGGACTTGATCCTTCAGAAAAAATGATCAGGGCTATTAGAGCTAATCGCGATTTCTTTCCGAATCCTACTCCGTCGCGATCGCCCCCTGTAGGCGGCACCGGTAGTCATAGAAGGAGTGGCCAAAGGTTCTCGTTCAGACGCGGCAATGCGGAGGATATGGCAAGATCTGATATCTTGGATAACAGTGTCGATTTAGTCATCGCTGGTAGGTCCTTTTTTCATCATTTTTTTTCATATATTCATCTATGTTTTGCGCGGGTCATTTTGTTTCGATTTATGTAACCAGCTCAGGCGTGCCATTGGTTTGATTGGACAAAAGTGTGGCCTGAGGTGGAAAGGGTGCTGAAGCCGGGAGGTACAGCTGCATTTTGGGTAAGTTTGGAGATGTTAATTGAAACAACACACTTTCTGATTTTTTTCGACTGCGCATGCCACACGTACTTGGTACTTTACGATATTTGCATCATGCATCATGGTAATTACCAGGTGTACTCGGAATTCCGATTACCGCAGTATCCATCGGTAACGCCTCTTATCACTAAATATGCTCAGGGTACGGATTTGTACACTAGTTTAGGTCCACATTGGGAGAGGCCTGGGAGAACAGTGTTGGAGAGACATCTTTTGGATGTTCCAAGTCCTGAAAAGGTCCTGGGCAAGGAAGGAAAGTTGGCTCATGAAGAGAGGTGTTATTTCGCTGGTAAGCTCTACCACCCTAGTCATATGAACACATGATTGAAGTTTAATGAATTGGTCTTTTTTTTCTTGCATCCACTTTAGGTAACTATCATACCGGCACCCTTCCGGCATCACGAACTTTCCCAGTCATCATGCAGAAGGAAATGCGCTGGCGAGATTTGCTCGGCTATTTTCGAACTTGGAGTGCGTTGGAGAAGTACCGCATGGAGCATCCTCAAGACATTTCGGCACCACCTGATAATCGATTCAAGAATGACTTGGACGAACCCATCAAAGATGGTATTGATGTGAGGGGTGGAGATCTTCCAGTTCGATTTTGGAAGGATTTGAGACAAGCTGCTTCTGAAGAGGACAAAAAAGCAAATGTGGAGGTGGATGACAGGGTCACTGTCGAATGGCCTCTGGCGGTTATTTTGGTCAGCAAATCATGAGGTGTGGCTTCAGTATATTACCCGCTTGTGCACCGATCACCCGTCCTCGCGAATTTGTATAATCTAGGCTGGGTCCGAATAAGATGGGTTTATCCTGCATCCTGGAGCTATATTTAACAAGGCCTGGGCCCTTTGTATCGATACCACAAAAAGTTTCATCTGGATCTGGGTTAGGACAAAGTAACGACTGCAAAAGCTCTCTCTTACCTCTCTCAAAGTCCCGGCAGTTACCACAGCACTACAACCCACAACAAAGCAGCAGCTTCACCGCGTTCTGGGTAGGATACAGTAACTTGCCTGAGTTGTCCCTCAAATGCTTTCTTCCGATGGACCACCGCGGAGCTTCTTAGAGTTTTTTTTTTAAACAAAGGTTTATCGTCCTAAGGCTCCCATTTTCTACAATGTGGGCCAGGTGTGCTATATTAAAAATAGCTGGGAAGAAACTATGTATCTGGAGTCTGACCAAGGACCGTATTCGAATGGATGTTCTTTTCCCCCAGGGGTATTTTTGAGGCCAGGCTGTGGATGGAAACTGTCCCAACTTGACTTATGACGAAAAGGGCTATCAGGTTGTTCAACCTGAGAACGACAGGTTCCCAGGACTTTCAGATTTCTGAACTCCTTCAAGAGCCTTTTATGGTACTTAAAGGCAAAAAAAAATACAGCTAGATGGAAAGGCGGAAGGTTTTTATTGAGTTAAAGTTGGGAATAGGTAAATTTCTGTGCGACCATCCTTAAGAGCTTTTTTTTCGCACTTACTCAATGGGGAGAGGAGTTCTGAGGTATTTAAAGCACCTAGTTGGTTCGATGGTCATTTCTGGTGTGGATTACCACCTCACGCCCCTCAGTCAACCTACCGTTCTCTCATCTTCGTTGTTGTTGTTGTTGTTGTTGTCGTCTCTCTCTCTCTCCTTAACATCCAATACAAGAAAAGTGATGGATATGTCAAAAATACAAATAACCAGATTCACTTCCACCCTTATCCTCTTCATATTCACTGGCGCAGTCTTTGTCAATAGCGTTGGTGCGACGAGGATTCCAGGCCACCATTCGCAGTGTAATACTGGACCCGTGCAATGCTGTCAACAGTCTTTCGACTCGAATAGCCATGAGGGGAAAAACTTGTTGGCACTGAACAATATCGGCCTTGACATCCTGTCGGGCGCTACGGGTATGATTGGAGTGAATTGTACACCTATCACGGCCCTTGGTGCTGGGTCAGGTGGAAATTGGTAAGTTTCTTTGTACCAAGTGATTCCAATGGAAGGCATTAAATCTTCTCGTACAGTGCTGGACAGACAGTTTGTTGTACGAAAAACGGACTTTGTAAGAAATTTGTTCTTTTTGCTAGGGTTACGACATGTAACTGACTTCTAATTGATTCATAGCCGGCGCAGTTTCTGTTGGGTGTAACAATTTCAATGTCGGTTTGTAGCTGTGTTGGGGTTTGGCGGTGTATTCCGTATTTTCTTGTGGTGCTCGTTCTTTTGTTGTAGTGCATTATTGTCGTGCTCTTGGACAATAATATCTATCAACTCCATTGGTGACTAGATTTTGGTTGGCCACATCCGAAAATCAAAATATTGTGTCGTGTGATTACCTCTTTCATCTTATAGCTATCCTACTCTACTTTCTAGAATGTGACACAATACTCCATCAAAGCCACAAACAACATCCGTCATCATGTGGTCACTTTCCTACAATAAACAAGATAACATCATAACAATTCCTTACATCAAATCCTCCTAGTCCATTCGTCGCTGCAGCAACGTCATAAACAACGTTCGTCTGTCCCAAACGTCCGGGAAATGGACACAAGGACCACAAATCACTCCGTCCGTGTACAGCCAACAGTGGGTATCTAGCCAACGGTACTGTGACCGCGGTATATATCTTCGGGGCGGGTTTAGCAAAACGCGTGGTTGTGACCCATCCGAGTGTGTTTCCGCTTCTGACTTCTGAGGCATTGGTATTCCACGATCCATCAGAGCTGTACGCACGCAATGAACCGTTGATGAGTGCTAAAGCTGGATAGTCGTCATAAGGAAAGGACGCTCGTGTCTAAGCGTTCGTCAGATTCGAGTCAATCCTGACCTTTTCTGGTTTGAGATTGGACGCACTGAGGTTACATGAGGAGTTACGCCCGAGGTTGCGCCTAGAGTTGGGTTAGAATAGTTACTGTCTTTTCGAACCTTGAGGTTAAGATACCGTTTTGTCCGAGTACCAAGGGAGCACCATTATTATCGTGGTTTGGAAGCGTGGTATTGTACGCAGCAAGCGTTAGATTGTACGGAAGTGTCACAATACCCGCAAGTTCTGACGATGCTGATGACACTAAGGGATAACCGGTTCCCGATGGAATGACCGAAAGAAGCCCAAAGAAGCACAGAAGTGTGAAGTAATTCCTATTCCGTCCGACCATTGTTAACGGGAGACAACAATTACAAGATATCCACGCGGAAGTGGAAAAGGGATGTCTGGATGAGACTCGTTATGCAGAACGACGTGAAAGTCAACGAGGGTCAAGAGCATTTTATACTTATACTTATCTAGGCTTCAGGATGGCCGAACACGTGTAAGTCTCATATAGTCTGAACAGCGAGGACCGTACTAAATCAACCGGCGCGTTCTAGTATCTTGACGCTCCACTCAGAAGCCCTTGCGCGCCTCATATCTTCGATAGCTGGACTAAATCAGCGGCGCGTTGAGCAGACCAGTAGTATTTCTGGTTATTGTATTGTCTTTTACGGACTGATAATCAAGGAGAATTGCAAATCCTTTTCGTGTTCCTGTTGCTTACAGTAAGTCTTTGATCAAAAGCTATTAGAGCTTGAGAATCAGCTGATGCATCTTCAAGCTACGTATGCTCAAGAGGTCTAAGTTAACGAGGACCTCCGCACATCAAATGACCCAGATAAGCTTTCGGTAGACTTGCATGTTCATTCCACCTTGTATCCCCAGCTGGATATGTGAAGGACAGAGGTCTATAAGAATTGGATAGGTTCCAATCAGGATCAAGGTACGTGCGAAAGAAGAGGATCACAAGCCGAACGCTACTGTCCAAACTGGTCGAGCGGAGCCATTCAGCCAGTAACGCGTCAAATAAGCATGATGAGTGCACCCGGGTATAAATGACCGTATTTTTCCATGACTCCAAATCCATCACGCCCTGTCTTTAGAGAATCCGGTGTTACCTTTCAAGAGGAGGAGGGACGGTGTAAGTTCTAAACCATCGAGATGGCGATGATATCCAGGACTACGAGGGCCTGCAAAAAAGTAGCCAGGGACCTGGATCAAGCTAATCAAAAGGATGGCACCACAACCTCGATCAGAATGGATGACAGTCAAGAAGAGACGTCAAAGTCCTCGAAATCAACTGTCTATCCTTTTTAGTTTGTGCATCCTCAAGCGGCTAGTATTGTGGGAACCAGAAAATCTTGTATCCTTTTATCTGCAATAAATGTATATTTCACATTTCAAACAGCAGATAACGCAACAACTTGTATGCATTCGAGGAGTTCAGTACACACTGAAGCGTCGTAAGGGAGGAGTCCATAGTCATGACGTCACGCTTCTTTCTGCGCAATAGGACCAGCGTTCTGCGTAGATTAGACGAAAAAACTTTATGTTTTCGCTTCGTTGTTTGGCATAAAATGTAGGTCGGTTTCTGAATCGGAAGCTTGTTGTAACATATTCCTGGGGTGACACACTGCGTGTTTCAGATGAAATATCAGGATACCTGAGGTCACGAGCTATCCAAGAGAACCTGTCAACATTGGGCTTGATATGTGACGATTGCAAGACCTAGTAGGTCCTATAGGCAGTTCAAATGCATTGTTAGAGAGGTATTTGAAACATATTCTATCTTCAATCCTAGTTCTCACTTCCGAGGCTTGAG
>Ga0153942_1000083_pt1 | contig 31005 bp, 37 predicted proteins | sample TSNJ026MetaG_FD_104731 | JGI IMG/M metagenome (GOLD analysis project Ga0153942, IMG submission 104731) | Attine ant fungus gardens microbial communities from New Jersey, USA - TSNJ026 MetaG | ecosystem: Host-associated > Fungi > Mycelium > Unclassified | place: USA: New Jersey, Brendan T. Byrne... | reverse complement strand
TGGGCTACAAAACACCGGGGACTGATCGCGATTCATGCGGCAAAAAAATCTTTTCATGAGTGCTGGTGTCGTTATACCGACGGTGAGGCTGCGGAGGTAATCTGCCGGAGGATGGCGCTTCCTGAAATCTTCGACTATACGCAGCACTTTCCTCTCGGTTGCGTAATCGCAATTGCTACGCTAGTGGACTGCATACCAATAACGCCGGAATACGCTGCCACGCTATCACACGACGAACTCGCGCTGGGAGATTATACACCCGGTCGCTACGCATGGAGGCTCGAAAATGTCCAAAGAATAACGCCGATACCTACTGCTGGAAAGCAAGGCCTTTGGAACTGGGACAGCGACGCATGTCCGGAGTCCAAGCCAAAGAAAATAAAATAAGGAGGCAGGAAGACATATGAACAAAATTATACTAATGGGCCGCCTTACAAGGGACCCGGAAATTCACTATACCGGAGATGACCGCACCATGTGCGTTTCAAAATTCTCCTTAGCAGTAGACAGGCGTTTTAAACGTACTGGCGATTCTGTAGAAGCGGACTTCTTCAACTGCACCGCTTTTGGAAAACAAGCGGAATTCGTTGAGAAGTACCTAAAGCGGGGAACGAAGATCCTTCTGAGCGGTCGTGTACAGAACGACAATTACACCAACAAAGAAGGACAAAAAGTATACAGCATACAGATCATTGTGGAGGAAATGGAGTTTGCCGAGAGCAAGAGTTCATCTGGCAGGCAGGAACGGCAAGGCTCGGACGATGGATTTATAAACATACCTGATGGGGTAGAAGATGAAGAAATGCCATTCGACTAATGCAAGGCAGCAGGAGGTAACAATGAGACAAATAACAAGTAAAGAGGCGGTAAAGAGATTTTACAGCGGCGAGCGCGTATATCAGGTTAAATTAATCCCCGTGGAACAGATTACCCTGCAAGATCTGATCGCGCCGACAGAATTTGTTCTCCCTGGCCGGAAAACAGAGGAGTCAAAAGAGTGGCTGAAAGAAGTTATCCAATATCTGTACCTGACCAGGGACATGACAATGGAGCAGATAGCGGAGGATCTAAGGTGTGACATTCGAGATGTGTCTTATATGATCAGAGCCTTTGGTTTCACGGGAAAGAAATACAAAGGAAGACTGCCATCAGGCACAAAAGGGACCGGAGTATTTCAATCGAGCTGCCCGTACAGTTTGATCAAAGGTGAATAGTAAATTTTAACTAACACGAAATCAAAGATAGAAAGGATATAATCCCGGGTAAAGGCTGGCCAGCTGCAAGGTATATTAAGTGGATTATAAAGAATTTTTAAGTAGGAAGGTTGAGATTGCACCAGAGAGCGGATTTGAAGTTCCGCGGTGCAATCTCAACTCGGTGTTGAAAGATAATCAAAAAGACGCTGTGCAATGGGCGCTTCGAGGTGGCCGACGTGCACTGTTTGAATCATTTGGTCTTGGTAAGACCATGCAAGAAATAGAGTTCTGCCATCAGGTGGTAAATCGGGAGAAGGGCAAGGGGCTTATTGTTCTCCCTCTGGGAGTGAAACAAGAATTCACCCGTGACGCTGCTGAAAAATTAGAATATGATCCTCCGCAGTATGTGCGGACCATGCAGGAAGCAAAAGGGGCAGGAGGGCGGATCCTCATGACCAACTATGAGCGGGTACGGGATGGTGATATTGATCCCACATACTTTGCCGCAACCTCTCTGGATGAAGCTTCGGTACTCCGGAGTTTCGGATCCAAAACATATCAAACATTTTTGGATAAATTCAAGGATGTACCATACAAACTAGTAGCCACAGCCACACCGTCCCCCAATAAATACAAAGAGCTGATCCATTACGCCGGATACTTGGAGGTGATGGACACCGGGCAGGCTCTTACCCGTTTTTTTCAACGAGATTCCACCAAGGCCAATAATTTGACCTTATATCCCAACATGGAGGACGAATTTTGGTTGTGGGTAAGCAGCTGGGCGTTGTTTATCACAAAACCATCTGACCTCAATCCGGCTTATTCAGACGAAGGATACATCCTGCCGCCATTGAAGGTAAATTGGCATGAGCTGCCTATCCAGTACGGAGATGCCATTGAAAGAGATGGCCAGATCCGCTTATTCACTGAAGCGGCAGCCGGTCTAAAGGAAGCTGCCGAAGTTAAGAGGGAGAGCATCACACAGAGAGTGGAAAAGATGGCTGAAATTGTGAACAACTCACCAGAGGACAGCTTTGTGCTGTGGCATGATCAGGAAGCGGAGCGCCTGGCCATCAAGAAGGCCCTGTCGGAAACCGTGGACATCTATGGAAGCCAGGATTATGAGATCCGGGAGCAGCGGGTCATAGACTTTTCGGAGGGCAGAATAAGACTTTTTGCCACAAAAAAATCACTATCCGGATCAGGATGTAACTTCCAGCGGTTCTGTCACCGGGAAATATTTCTTGGGATCGATTATGAGTTTAATGACTTTATTCAAGCCATCCACCGGTGTTACCGGTTCCTCCAGACGGAAGAAGTCGTGGTCGATATCATTTACATGGAAAATGAGCGGCAGATCAAAGAAGTACTGCTAGAAAAGTGGAAGAACCATGATTACATGGTGGCGAAGATGATAGACATTGTAAAAAAATACGGTCTGAATCAGACCGGCAAAACCGAAATCATGAAGCGAAAGATGGGAGTGAAAACCGTGGTAGTAGAAGGAAAGCGTTACAAAGCTGTGCATGATGATTGTGTAGAAGAGACACGCCGGATGGAGAGTAACAGTATTGGTCTGATTCACACCTCAATCCCCTTCGGGAATCACTATGAGTATTCGGCAAATTATAATGACTTTGGTCACAACCAGGATACACAGCGATTCTTTGAACAAATGGACTTCCTCACTCCGGAGCTTCTCCGGATACTTCAGCCCGGTCGGGTGGCGGCAATCCACGTTAAGGACCGAATACTATTTGGCAACGCCACAGGTACCGGAATGCCAACCGTAGAACCATTCCATGCGCTGTGTATCAATCATTACATAAGGCATGGTTTCCAATACTTCGGCATGATTACCGTTGTGACTGACGTAGTCCGTGAGAACCATCAGACTTACCGGCTGGGATGGACGGAGCAGTGTAAGGATGGTACCAAGATGGGAGTCGGCTGTCCAGAGTATATCCTGCTTTTTCGCAAGCTGCCGACTGACCGATCCACCGCATACGCGGATGATCCGGTAAGCAAAACAAAGGAGGATTATACCAGGGCGCAATGGCAGATCGACGCACACGGATACTGGCGTAGCTCCGGGGACCGGCTGGTAAGCAAAGAAGAGCTGCAGCACGTCTCCGTCGACAACCTCCAAAATGTATACCGGCATTATTCGCGGAGCAGTGTGTACAGTTACAAGGATCATGTAGCATTAGCAAAGGAGCTGGACCAGCAGGATAAACTGCCGGCCACCTTTATGGTGGTGGCACCGGGGAGCTGGACATGGGAAGTCTGGGACGATATAAACCGGATGCGTACACTTAACACCACACAGAGCCGCCGTAAGCAGCAGATGCACGTTTGCCCCCTGCAGATGGATATCGTGGAGCGGATTATAAATCGGTACTCTACCCCCGGTGATTGGGTGTTTGATCCTTTTGGAGGTCTGATGACAGTCCCTATGCAGGCGGTCAAGATGGGCCGTCAAGGATACGGAGTAGAGCTTAACCCGGATTACTACCGTGACGGCGTTGGATACCTGCAATCGGCGGAGGATGATATAGATACCCCCACATTATTTGATTTTATGGAGGAGGAAAATGAAACAGGAAATATTTGATTTTATCGATATAGAACCAGAAAATGAAAGATCACCGGAGGACCAGAGAGCATTTGATGAGTGGAAAAAGCAAAAAAGCGAAGCCAGAGCAAAATTCACAACGCTACAAAACCAACCTTATTCCTTGAAGGTATGGAGAGCAGAACTGAGGGCATATGAGTTCATCGCAGAAATGGATAAAAGAGAATGTAATGCCCATGTAAGTGTTGGAGGACTGGACAGTATTACATTGCTCTTGTTCCTACGAAAAATCGGCATTGATATCCCGGCAATATCAGTATCTGCCATTGAGGACAAAGGCATCCAGAAAATACATGAAAAATTGGGTATTGAGACTGTAAAGACATATAAATCCAAAGTGGAAGTACTGAACGAGGTTGGATTTCCGGTAATTTCAAAGAAGATAGCAGGGCGCATTGATTTGCTACAGCATCCTTCGGAAGATAACAAAACGGTCCGCCATGCAATCATTACCGGCGAATGTGGAGAGCAAGGGCATTTTGCGAAAAATAGCAGAATGCAGCTACCTAAAAAATGGCTCAATCTGTTTGCGGGAATGGCAAATGCTGAATATGGGACTTGCTACAAAGAAGCCCCTTTTCTTGTATCTAATAAATGTTGCTATTATCTGAAAGAAAAACCTTGTGATGATTGGGCAAGAGATCATAACAGCTACCCATTCTTGGGAATGATGGCCAGCGAGGGAGGCCAGAGAGAAGAAGCCCTTATTGACCACGGGTGCAATTATTACGGCAAGACTGTTATGAGAAGCGCACCGTTTGCGCCATTTCTCAGGCAGGATATTTTGCAGCTTGCTCTTGACCTGAAAGTGCCGATACCAGAAATATACGGAACAATAGCACGTCATTCGAATGGAGTATTATATACTACTAAAGCACAGCGGACAGGGTGCAGCATGTGCGGATTTGGAATCCACATGGAAGAACGTCCACACCGGTTTGATAGGTTACGTGAGAGGAATTATAAAGAATGGTATTTCTGGATGAACGAGTGTTGCACTGATCCGGAAACCGGAGATAAATTTGGATGGGGGAAAGTTCTGGATTGGATAGGGGTAGGCTGGAGAGATTATCCGGCAGTACAAATTTCCCTCTTTGACGTGGGGTGGAATGATAATTAAATTTAGCAGAGGAGAAAGTAAGAAGGCAGGAGGACAAAATGAGTAAAACAAAAATGGATTGGTGTGACAGCACAAGAAAAGTGACATCAGCGGAAATCAAAGAAGCCTTAGCATTGTGGCATAGCAACCCAAGAGATTATTTTATCACAGAGTGCAAGACTGGTTCCACATATTTTCCTCCACCGCAGGGCCTACTGAAGTTTGATGGTTTGGCAATTACGAAGAGCTACACAAAGCCCTGCATTGCCGGTTATGAAATAAAGGTCAGCAGAGGGGATTTTCTACAAGACCCAAAATGGCATTTATATTTGCAATACTGTAACGAATTCTACTTCGTGGTGCCGACTGGCCTGGTAAAGAAAGAAGAGCTTCCGGCTGAAGTAGGATTGATCTACTACAATGCCGAGAAACAAACCTTAAAAAAGGTTAAGAAAGCACTCTATCGAGACATTGAGGAACCTATCGGAATATATAAGTACATTGTGTTCAGCCGACTGGGGCAAGATCGGATACCATTTTACGAGGATCGCGCAGAGTATGCAAGGGACTATTTACGGGACAAGAAGGGCAAAAGAAGTATCGGAGACGTGCTTGGCAGTAAAATGGCTAAGGAGTTGCAGGAATCTTATCAGAAGCTAGACGAACTAGAGCAAAGCCGGGAAGAATTGGAGAACTGGAAAAAAGTCAAGAATCTTCTTAGAAAATACAATATTATGGGCTGGGGATGGCATCGGAATGACAAGTGGTTGGAAGAATTGGAGAAGGCTATCACTAGCAGTTATCCTAAAGGACTTGAAAACGTTAGGGATGAACTGCAATGCCTTGTAGAGCAGCTTGATAGAATGAAGGAAAAATATAACACAACGGCGGGAGGATACAATGGATAAGACAAAAATTGATTGGTGCGATAGCACCTGGAACCCTGTAACTGGCTGCCTGCATGGTTGCGAATATTGCTATGCAAAGAATTATGCGACATATCGCTTCGGCGGCGCAAGCGAAACGCATTGCAACGCAACAGTAGGTACAGAATGCCAGTGGTGCACCGAGGGAACAGGGGAATTCCATGTATTAGATGAGCCACTTTACGATCCGGACAGGGGGAGAAACGCGCCCTACCCGTATGAGTTTGACCCTACATTTCACCGCTACCGGCTGGATGATTATCAAGGCAAAAAAGGAAGAAATATTTTTGTGTGTTCTATGGCCGATCTGTTCGGGGAGTGGGTACCGGATGAGTGGATCGAGGAGGTGTTTGCCGCTTGCGAACAGGCACCGCAGCACAACTACTTGTTCTTGACGAAAAATCCTGACAGGTACATGGACATAATGCATAACCTCAAGAGGGACACGGCCCCGCGTTTTTATTTCGGACTAACGGTTACAGATGAATATTACGCCCGCGTCGCCGAGGAGATCATAGGCTATTGTTATGCAGACCTCATGCTATTTTTAAGCGTAGAGCCGCTACATGCAGATATCAGCGGACTGGTAGACTTCGAGGGGTTACATTGGGTTATCATCGGAGCCGAGACAGGAAACCGCAAGGGCAAGATCATACCGGAACGTACATGGGTCGAAAATATCGTCAGAGAGTGCCGAGCGGTCGGTGTCCCCGTTTTCATGAAATCAAGCCTTGCTGAGATATGGGGAGAGCCGTTGATTCAGGAATTCCCGAAGCAGTTAGTTGGACGTGGCAAGCATATGTGAGGTGAAATAAATGCCAAGAGGTCATAAGTTAGATCCAGAAATAAAAGATCGCATGATTAAAATGTTAGAGGCAGGAGTTACACATCGTAAAATAGCAGAGCGACTTAATATATATGTCGGCACAGTGAGTAACCACGCCAGGCAGCTTCGCACAGAGGGAAAGAGAAGTGCTATTATCTACGAATGGCAGGAGGAATTCTGCCTAGAGTGGGACGCTGCAGTTAGAAGGATAAAGGGCAGGAGGAGGTAATTATGGGGAAAAAGACCATAAAAATGCCTGGCAGCAAGAATGCTAAGGTAGGGGAACAGGCAAAAAAGATGATGATGGTGACCCCGGTCACGGGCATTCTGGGGGCAATAGAAATGTACATAGATGTTCTTCGGGAGCGGGGCATAGAGATCTCAGATTGGGATGATAAAGACCGCAAGCTGCACCAGATCCGCATGATCGGGGACAAGGCTTATTTCCTGGCAGCGCCTAAAGAAGAGAATAAGGAGGGGGATTGTGAGTAAGAGAAAGCAGTTAACTCCGGAGGAGGAACAGAGAAGGGAAGAGAGGAGGCTTCTTAAGAACTATTTAAGCCAGTATTACATGGCGAAGAAAGGGAAGATGTGCCTTGAGAGGCGTCTCCATCAGGTGGTAGCAGAGATCGAAGCCCCAATAGGTGGCGTGGGATATAGTGCTATGCCCAGGGGCACATCTGTAAGTGCGGGGTCAGCTTCCATCGTTATGAAAATTGCAGATATAGAAGACCGAATAGAAGAACAGAAAGATACTATGGCTGCTGCAATGCTCAAGGTTATGGACATCATGGATTACCTTCCCAGGATTAGTACAGAACGTGCGATACTGGAGATGCGGCATATAGACTGTCTGCCGTGGTCAGAGATATGCGAAGAGGTTAACCTAACCCGCACTCCATGTAATGACTACTACAATAACGGCATAAAGCAGCTGCTGCAGTATAAAAGGGTCAAAAAGATTTTGGAGCAATATTCTCAGGAGAAATCTTTTCGGAGAATCTAATTTGAAAAAACTTATCCGAAATCATATAGGCGTTGAAGCAGATCACCACACCAGCCTGGCAGCGTAGCACCTCCACTACACTGTTTAGCTGGTGTGGTTTAATATAGTAGCAGGGATGGAGTCAGGAATCAGAATTTTAATTTAATATTGTTAAGCAGGGGCAGGGGGTAAAGGTTCAGGCTCTTTATTGTTCCAGGAGGAATCATACAGGAATTGTTTCCAAGACAAAAACAAGCGTTAAAATATAGGGCAGGGGGGCAGGAGGGCATCAATGATTCAACAAACTGAATGTAACATAACATACAAATAATCGTGATGGGGGAGGGTGATAGAGCAGGCGCGGACGTGGCAGCTGACTGATGACATACGATGTGATGATAGTACCTTGTTGCAACTTATATAAGTCAGTACACAAAAGTACATAAGGGTGTGATATTATGATAGTATCTAATTGTTGTTGCATAACAACTTAGACAAGGCCGCAGGTGCCTATTCTCCTTAAAGCAGAGGCAGCATGTTCAGCAGAGCATGACTGCCTCTTTGTGTTACCGGCGAAGGAGGACGGTGGAGAGATGCTTAGGTACTACCTAGAAAAAAAATTTAATGCGGGGCGAGGAAGGCGCATTATTTTACCGGCTGAAAATAAAAATATTTTTTGGATTTCGTTACGAAGTGACGAAATTTTCTAATTTTAGGGGGAAATATGAGATTTGAGAAGTGGAAATTAAACAATTTAAAGCCGGCAGAATATAACCCAAGAAAAACGCTGCAGCCGGGAGATCCGGAGTACCAGAAAATTCTATGCAGCATTCAGAAATTTGGGTATGTTGATCCGGTGATTATCAATCAGGACGGTACCATCATCGGCGGACGCCAACGCTATACGGTTCTTCAGGATATGGGCTATGACGAAGTTGAAGTTGTTGTTGTCGACCTGAACAAACAGGATGAGAAGGCGCTGAATATTGCACTGAATAAAATCAGTGGTGAATGGGATCCGGAGAAATTAAAGGAGCTTCTGCAAGAATTGAATCTTGGTGAATTTGATATCACCGTAACCGGCTTTGACTTAGGGGATTTGGAACAGCTAATCGAGGATCTTGAAATAGAGCCGGCTGCTTTTGAAGATAATTTTGATTCAGACCGCTCTTATGAAGAAATTGAGGATCCGGTTAGCAGACGGGGAGATATCTGGATTCTTGGCCGACACCGCCTGATGTGTGGGGATGCGACATCAGCAGAGGATCTGGAATTCTTAATGGATGGCAAAGAGGCACAGCTTGTTATTACAGATCCTCCGTACAATGTAAATTATGGAGACAAGGTCGAATTCTTGGATAAGTTTAGGGAGAGCAATGTAAGCCGGGACAACTCACAAATCAAAAATGACTGTATGAGCGATTTGGAGTTTTACCAATTCCTGTTGGATGCATTTCGGAATCTTCATGGTTGTATGAAGTTGGGGGCTGCTATTTATGTGTTCCATGCAGACAGTAAGGGATTGGAATTTCGGCAAGCCTACCAAGATGCCGGTTTAAAGCTGGCACAGTGCCTGATTTGGGAGAAGAATGCATTTGTTCTTGGCCGACAGGATTATCAGTGGAGGCATGAGCCATGCCTATACGGTTGGAAAGAGGGGGCAGCACATTATTTCGTTGATGATCGGACCCAGGACACGATTCTGTTTGAGAACCGTCCAATGAAAAGTCTGCTGCACCCGACGATGAAGCCGGTGGAACTGTTTGGCCGGTTAATAAGTAATTCCAGCAAGACCGGCTGGAATGTTCTGGACGTATTTGGAGGGAGTGGAACAACCTTGATTGCAGCGGAGCAATTGCAGCGGACCGCTTATCTGATGGAACTGGATGAGCGGTCTTGTGATGTGATTGTTCGGCGCTGGGAAGAGTTGACCGGACTAAAGGCAACTCATCAAGCCGGGAGGAAAGATTGATGGTAAATGGCAAAAAAAAACTTGGCGAAACAAACAAATGTTTTGCCGAATGTATTGGATGGGGTGGCTCTGGATATGGATGAGAGCGGAAATATTAAATCCAATGGGAGTGTATACCGGGTGGAAGTAATTGCAGCACTTTTTGGAGTGTCTGTTAGACGGGTGCAGCAATTAACTCAGGAAGGTATCATTTCCACCATTGAGGTAACGGAGAGCGGCAGAAAGGTGAAAAGGTATGAGCTGGCTTCCACAATCCAAAAGTATGTCAAACACCTGTCCAATAAAGCAAATGGGAAAAATCATTCTGAGCGGGAGGCGGAACTCCGGGAACAAAAATTACAAGCAGACATTGCGTTAAAGGAATCCCAGGGTGAACTGCATCAAATGAAAACCCAGATTGCGGCGGGGAAATATATTGATGTAGAGGAAGTGGAAATGGATTATGGCCGCTTCTTTTTGATCTTTAAGAAATTCGCCCTTTCGATTCCCAGTCGAATGGCTGGGAGAATCGGTGGATACTGTGATCCGATAGAAGTCAGAGCGATTGAACGGGATCTATCGCAGGAAATATCCAGCCTGTTAAACAACTTCGTGGTGGCAGGAGTTGTAGATCAAGGAGAGGAAACACTTGGCCAAAGGAAAAAGAATTCCAAAGTATAAGTGTGCTGCCTACCAAAAAGAAGCCCTTAAGTATTTGTTGCCACCAGAGAATATTACGGTTTCGGAATGGGCGGCGGAGTATCGGGTTTTAGAGTCAAAAACATCTGCCATTCCAGGACCATGGAGAAACGAGCAGACGCCATATCTGGTCGGGATCATGGACGAATTGAACAATTACGAGACGGAAGAAATTGTATTTATAAAGCCAACCCAGGTCGGTGGTACCGAAGCACTCCAGAATATGATCGGGTATGTCGTTATGCAGGATCCATCCCCGACGATGGTTGTGTACCCTACGGTCATGCTGGCTGAGAGTATCTCGGAGAATCGAATTGAACCGATGATTCTGGCATCACCCAAGCTGAAAGCACGGTATCGGCAGAATTACTCTTCCAAGTTGGAAAAACAGTTTGAAGGAATGTACTTAAGCCTGGAAGGATCAAATTCACCTTCCAGTCTGGCTAGTAAAGCAATCCGTTTTCTGTTTTTGGATGAAGTAGATAAATATCCGGGGGCTTCTAAGAAAGAGGCGGATCCGATCAGCCTGGCAAGGGAACGTACTAAGACTTTCCACAACCGTAAAATTTTCATAACCTCAACCCCTACCTTGAGAAGCGGTCATATCTGGAAAGCGAAAGAAGATGCGGACGTTGAAAAGCATTTCTTTGTACCCTGCCCGCATTGCGGGGAGTACATTGAACTGAAATGGAGCCAGGTACATTTTCCAGAAGAAAAGGAGGGGATGTCCTACCTGGACCGTGCGGAATTTGCTAACTATATCTGCCAGGAATGTGGCTGCATTATCACGGATCAGCATAAACTCCAGATGCTCCGGCACGGCCGGTGGCAGACTGTTAGGCAGAACACCCAATATGTCCGAAAAGTAGCTTTTTGGATCAACACCTTATACAGTCCTTTTGTTAGATTTTCAGAAATGGTAAAGCAATTTCTGAAAACCAAGGATGATCCGGAAGAGTTTCAGAACTTTGTCAATTCATGGCTGGCAGAACCGTGGGAAGACACGAAGCTTAAGACTAGTGCTGAATTGGTATTAGAGCGGCAGACGCAGTATAGCGAATTTGTTGTACCGCCTTGGGCGAAATTACTGACTGGCGGCGTAGATGTACAAGAAAATTGTTTGTACTGGAGCATACGGGCCTGGGGTGACTATATGATAAGCCAGAATATTGCACATGGGCAAGCCTACTCTTTCCAGGAAATTGAACGGGTTATGAACCTGGAATATCAAATGCCGGACAGCACGGTAATGGTTGTTAATCTGGCATTGATTGACTCCGGCAATAATGCGGATCTTGTGTATGATTTTTGTGCCAACAATTCTGATTGGGCATTGCCTTGCAAGGGATCATCGAACCCAATGCTCTCTCATTACAAATTAAGCAAGGTTAACAAAGCTGATTCACAGGCATATGGAATGAACTTAGTACTTGTGGACACTGGTAAGTACAAAGATTTGATTGCCGGCAGAATGAGAAAACAAAATGGCACTGGATCATGGATGGTCTATCATGGATGTGACGCTGAGTACGCCACACAGGTCACTGCCGAGCATAAGGTCAATGTTAAAAATGGCAGCAAAAAGCGACAGGAATGGGTGTTAAAGACATCCCACGCGGACAATCACTATTTGGACTGTGAAGTATACAGCGCAGCGGCGGCAGATCTTTTGGGAATACGCACGGTACACTTGGAAAGCTTAGAGGAAAGTGAGCACATACAGCAACAGCCAGAGCAAAAAGAAAAACAATATGCTCCGGAAGAAGGCTGGATCCGGAAGTATGAATCATGGATATAGGAGGAAGTAAGGGTGGCAGATGAAAATAAACGGTATACCGCAAGCGAGATGCTGGAGGAGGTCGATCAGGCAATTTACGCAGTACTGGTCGGGGGCCAGTCTTATAAGATTGGTAGTCGGCGGTTAAACCGGGCTGATTTGAACTTGCTCTATAAAATGCGAAATGACTTAACAGCGCAGGTGGCAGCAGAGGGCAATACCAGTCTTCTTGATGATACCTATGTTGCGGTCTTTGAAGGGAGATAAACATGAGCTGGCTGGATAGTGCAATAGGTTTTCTGTCTCCAGAGCGGGCGGCAAGGCGTGAAGCATGGCGCCAGAATTTGGATGAAATAAAAAGAAGCTATGACGCAGGCGATTATGGACGTTCTAATGCGAATTGGCGCGTGATGAATCAGTCGGCTGAGGTCACGGATCGCTATAGCAGGGATAATGTAAGGGCAAGAGCGCGAGACCTTGAGCGGAACTCGGATATGATGAATGCTCTTATTAGCGCCTATAAAAGGAATGTATTTGGATCCGGATATACGCTTCAGGCGAGAACGGAGCAGGATGAGCTGAACGATACAATTGAAGAGGCTTGGAAAAAGTGGTGTAAAAAGCAAAACTGCGATGTAACTGGCACCCAGAGCTTTAATTCAATGATCCGGATGGCGATCAAACGGAAAAAGGTTGATGGTGGGATTCTGCTGGTAAAGCGATATACAAAAGAAGGATTTATTCCATTTCAGTTACAGGCAATTGAAGTGGATGAGCTGGATAGTTCGCAGAATGCTCCAAAGAATACCAAGAATCGAGTAGTCGGAGGAATCGAATATAATTCCTTTAATCGGCCTGTCGGCTACTGGATTCGGCAGTATAGCATTGATGGTTTCAATATAGTGAATCCTGTCTACATAGAAGCAAAGGATGTTATTTTCTTTTATACAAAAAATCGGCCATCTCAGGTGCGGGAAATGTCGGATATGAGTCCAACTATTACGCGAATCCGTGATGCGAATGAATTTATGGTTGCGGTATCCGTAAAGGAGCGAATTGCTGCCTGCTTATCCGTTTTTATCAAGAGAGGGCTTCCGACAACCGGAATAGCCGGGCGTAGCGGTAAAGCCGCAAATATTGAGCGGGAGGAATATGCGGGAAAATCCATTGCGCCGGGCATGATTAAGGAATTGAATGTGGGTGACGAGATCCAAGTGGTCAATCCTACCGGTCAAGCAACTGATGCCGCCAGTTTTATCAAGCTTCAGCAGCGGCTAGTTGGTTCTGGTCAGGGGATCAGTTACGAGGCTATGAGCCGGGACATGGGCGAGACGAACTATGCTTCTGCCAGGCAGGGGAGTATAGAGGATGAAATGACCTATGCAGAGGAGCAGGAACTTTTAATAGAGGTGCTGGATGAAGTGTATGAAACATTTCTGATTTCCTGCTTTTTGGCTGGTGTTATTCAGATGCCGGGATTCTGGGAGGAAAAAGAAAAATTCCTGTCCCATGAGTGGATCCGAATTCCTAAGAAGTGGATTGACCCATATAAAGAAGCCAATGCGACAAAGATTGCCCTTCAAACAGGGCAAAAGACTTTCAAACAAATTGCGGCAGAGAATGGGAAAGACTGGAAGGATCAGATTCGTGATATTGCAGATGTTTTGGAATATGCCAAAGGGGAAGGCATTGAGATGGGAGGTATAATTTTTGGAAAAACAGAACAAGAGCTCTATGGAATTGAGTCAAAAGAAAAATAAGCAGCTTATAAGAATTATGGATGGTGTGTCCATCCGGGCGGTAGAGGGCGATGGGAATGAACGAAAAGCGATATTGAGCTTTTCCAGTGAAGCACCTTATGAGAGGTGGTTTGGCAGTGAAGTTCTGGATCATACGCCGGGAGCTGTGGATCTCAAACGAATCAACGAAATCGGTTGTGTGTTATTCAATCATAAGCGGGACTCCGTTGTCGGAAAGGTGATACGCACTTGGATTGAGGATAGCCGTGGAAATGCGGAAGTCGAATTTGATCAAGATGAAGAATCCGAAAAGATTTACCAAAAGGTAAAAAATAAAACGCTTAAGGGCGTCTCAGTCGGATATCGGGTAACTGTGTGGGAGGAAGTAATGCCCGGTCAAACCTCTGCTGACGGCAGGTTTCAGGGTCCGGTCAGCATTGCAAAGAAATGGATACCGTTTGAAATATCCATTGTCAGTGTTCCTGCGGATCCTACAGTAGGTGTTGAGCGGGAGCTGGAGTTTGAAGAAGAGGAACCGGCACCAGTACAGGCAGTCACGCGTTCGCTTGACATTTATGAAAAGCAACTTCAAATAAATCAAAACAAAGCAGGAGGGATGTTCGAATGAACAAGAAACAGCAGAGACAGCAAAAAGTATTTAGACAGCAGGAAATTCTAAATGCAGCTAAGACGGCGCAGCGGGAATTGACTGCAGAGGAACAGCAGGAGTTTAACAATCTCCAGCGGGAGATTGACGATCTGGCAGCGCAAATTGAAGAGGACGAGAGAGCGGCAGCAGGAGCTTCTGACAATCAGAGATCGTTAGAAGCAGAACGTCAGAGAATTGCGGAGATTCACTCAATGTGCAGGGATTTCAATATGGAGGCGGATGGGTATATCCGCAATGGTACTCCTCTGGAAGATGTCAGAGCAGCAGTTATTGAGCAGATGAGAAGCACAGGCGAACCAATTGGCACCCCACTGAGAGTTAATGCTGATGAGCAGGACAAATTTCGGGCCGCAGCCGCTGATGCGCTGATCATGCGATCTGGTATGAATCTCCAGAGCCCGGCTGAGGGCGCACGGGAGCTGATGGGTATGAGCCTTCGTGATTTGGCAATTGAGTCGCTATCATCCGATGGAGAGACGGGACTTAGTCGGCGTTCATCGGATGAAATCTATTCCATGCTGCAAAGACAGTTTTACAATCCAACAGCTGCATTTCCGGCAATCCTTGATAATGCCGTTAATAAGGCATATGTGGAAGGGCATAATACGGTAGCCGTCACATTTGATAAATGGACAAAAAAAGGAAGCTTAAAGGATTTTAAAACCCACGATAATAATTATCTGGCGGGGCCGGCAGGTGAATTTTTAGAAGTTCCTGAAGGCGGTGAATTAAAGCATGATACTCGACAGGACGAGAAGCTCCCTACAAGAAAGCTGAAAACATATGGGAGACAGTTCACACTAACCAGGCAGGCGTTTATCAATGACGATATTGACTTGGTTACTAAGATGCCGGCGAAATATGCAGCGTCGGCCAGAAAGACAATCAATAAACAGTGTTATCAGGTGCTGGTAAATAATCCAGCGATCTATGATGGTACACCTTTGTTTGGTTCAGCACACAAAAATCTGCTGGCCAGTGGCACCGGCATTACACAGGCGGCCATGCAGGCTATGATTATGGCACTGCAGAATCAGCAGGATCAGTTTGGTGAGGCTTGTATTATCCGGCCGGCAATCATTATCGTTCCCAGTGGCTATGCATTTGACATGTATACGTTGTTCTACAGTGCAACAATTAATACCAGCGGCAACACACAAGCAGTGAACCCTTTGTATCGGTATAAGGATCAGATTGAGGTTGTAGAAGATCCCACAATCAATGTTCTTTGTGGTGGTTTTGGCAATCAAATGCCTTGGTGGTTGCTGGGTAATAAGGATGATACCGACTTCATGGAGGTCGACTACTTAAACGGCCAGGAAATCCCGACCATTCGGCGGATGGAATCTCCTGGAACTTTGGGCTTTATTTGGGATGTTTATCTGGACTGGGGTGTTTCTGTTATGGATTATCGCGGGGCGATCAAGAATCCTGGTATCACAGTGAAGAGTCCATTAGATCTTGCATAAGGAGGGAAGAAAAAAATGAGTAAAGCAGAATTTTGGCAAAGAGGCGAGACAATCGATTATGTGAATCCCACCAGCACTATAATTGAAGCCAATACGATCATTGGCCTGGGGAGCAGGATTGGTGTGGCGGGAACCAATATCCCGCCACAGGAAACCGGATCTGTACATGTTACAGGTGTGTGGGAAATCAAGAAAACTGATGCGAACGCAGTCGCATTAGGCAGCGAAGTGTATTTTGATGGAGAAGGAATCACTGCCACAAATGGCAGCGGGACATTGCCGGCAGGGTATGCAATTCAAGCGGCGCCGGCAGGTGCGAAGACTGTACTTGTCAAATTATTAGGGTAGGGGGTGATTATGTGAATAGATTGATTGCATTATATCCCATTCTGTATCACTCGACTCAGTACAAGGTTGGTGAAGAACTGCCGGCAAACAATCCTGAAATGCTTGAGGCATGGATAAAGGCCGGAACTGCCGGATGGGAAAAGGATATTCTGGCAACAGAGCCGGAGCCAGAACCGGAACCGGAGCCGGAGGCAGAACAGGAACCAGAGCCGGAGCCAGAACCGGAGCCGGAGGCAGAACAGGAACCAGAGCCGGAGCCAGAACCGGAGCCAGAACCGGAACCGGAGCCGGAGGCAGAACAGGAACCAGAGCCGGAGCCAGAACCGGAGCCGGAACAGGAGCCAGAGCCAGAACCGGAATCAGAGCCGGAGCCAAAGCCAGAAACAGAGTCAATTGGCAGGGGAAGAAGGGGAAGAAAGGTAACCCAGAATGGAGAAAAGGACGTTTAAGCAGCTGATTCAAGCGGATGTACGTGGAGCTTTCCTCAACGACAATGAATTCTCGGACAGTCACACCATCAACGGAAAGGAAATGTCAATCACGATTGATGAGAACGAAGCGATTGAACGAGAAAAAAGAATGACGATTAACGTGGATGGTATTTATGTAAAGCAGAAACTAATCTATGTTGCCGCCGCAGAATATGGTCAGCTTCCTTCAGTCGGCACATCGATTCTCCTGGACAACCGACGCTACATCGTTATGGATGCAATTGACGAAGAGGGCATCTATTCCATCACATTAGAGGAGAATACAAGCAATGGCAGAAAGCGGCCTCAGATTTGAATTTGATCAGAAACAATTGAAGACAATTGAAAGGGCTTTAGGTGACATGAAATCTAAAGCCCCGGATGCTATGAAAAACGCCTTGAATGCAACTGGAAAGGATGCCAAAAGGGATCTTGCAAAAAAGGCAAAGGAAACGTACAGTGTTAAAATCGGTGGTTTTACCAAGGCAATGAAGCAGGTGAATGCAACACGGGCAAATCTGGAAACAACCATCAAAATCACAGGAAAGCAGCTGGAATTAAAAGATTTCAGGGTATCACCCGCCAGCGTACAGCCCAGTGTCCCGGGAGCCCCTCCGGTTCGTGCGAAGGTACTTAAGAGCAGCGGAATGAAGGCACTTCAAAAGGGGAACCTAAAGGCCTTCATTGTGAAATTTTCGAGCGGCCATGCATCTGTTGCCCAGAGACAAGGATCTGGAAGATTGCCAATCAAAAAGCTAATGAGCAGTTCAATTCCTAAGATGGTCGGGAGTCAGAAACGGGTATATGGCATTATTAAGCCTGAGATTTATAGCAATCTGCAGAACAATATTAACAAGCAGGTTGCAAAAATTTTGAAAGGGGGGTCGAGGTGACAGCATCAAACTTTCAGGAGGACTTGATAGAAGAGCTGCGACTGCTATTTAAGAATCGTTGCTTCTTAAATCCGGCTGGAAAACGAGTTGCAATCAATATATATGGTCAAGCTCTCCCCATTATTGAAGATGGTACCGATGTGGACCCGATGCCCTATATCTGTGTCCGGTTAGAGGAGGGAAGCATTGCAAATAGTACATCTTCCCAGGTAGTCAACACGGTACTGCTGATAGGGGTATTCGATGATTCCGCAGAGAATCAAGGACACAAAGAAGTTTTGAATATCATCCAAAAAATTCAAGAGCGCTTCGAAAAGGAGCCGATACTTGCTAAACGTTATCGATTTCAGGATCCATTTGACTGGGCGTTGCAGGATGAGGATACATATCCATATTATTTCGGAGCAATTCATATGCAATGGCAGACAGCTGCCATAAGAAGGGAGGATCAATATGCATGAGTAGTACAAAGAAAGCAGCGAAAGAGACAGGCGAAGTTGAGACTGCGGCAACAGCCGAAGAATCAGCTCCGGTAAGATCTGCACGGAAAAAGAGTCACGTCACGGAGGCGCTTGTCTATGTGGGTCCAAGTATTATGGGAGTAGCAACAAATGGAATGATTTTTAACAACGGTCCGTCAAAGGAACTGAGAACGGCAATCGAAAAAGAGCCGGCATTTACTAATCTGCTGATCCCAGTATCGGGATTGTCGGGGGCAAATCAGGAGATTGACAATAAAACAGGTGCTATCTATGAGCTTTACAAAAGAGTAAGTTCATACAGAGCATAAGGAGGGAAAAAGTAATGGCATACAATCATGGAATCAGGGTGCTGGAGAACGCGACCAGTGTTGCAGCACCCATTACCGGGACTGCCGGTTTGCAGGTAGTATTTGGAACGGCACCGGTCAATTTAGCGGAGGATCCGGAGGCTGCAGTTAATAAACCTGTGATTGCCTATTCGTTTGCAGAGGCAGTGAAACAGCTCGGCTATTCTGACGATTTTACAAAATATACGCTTTGCCAAAGCATGGATGCGTCTTTCCGCGTATTTGGCGTAGGTCCGGTTGTATTTATTAACGTATTGGATCCGGCAAAGCACAAGAAGGTGAATACATCAACAAGTGTCACAGTGACGAATATGCAGGCAGTTGTGGATGTGGAAGGGATACTTTTAAATACTCTTAGTGTATCCAACGCAAGCACGGAACTTGTTTCCGGGATTGACTATATCGCGTCATTTAATGATTATGGCTATGTTGTTATTACGCTGCTCGCAGGTGGAGGCGGCGCAGCAGCAGCGACATTAAGTGTATCCAGTACAAGCATCGATCCTGCTATGGTGACGGAAACCGATATCATCGGTGGCTATAATGTGAGTACTGGTGCAGAAACGGGCATTGAAGCATTGCGATTTGTATATCCGAAATTCGGCATGACACCAGGTCTGTTACTGGCCCCCGGATGGAGCCACAAACAGAATGTAAGTGCCGTTTTAGCGGCAAAGTGTAAGGAAATCAATGGCCTCTTCCAGTGCGAATGCCTGATTGACTTGGATTCTTCAGCATCTGGTGCAGTTAAATACATAGATTGTGCCACGGCAAAAGTAACAAGCGGCTGCAGTAGTGAGCATGCGGTGCTGTTGTGGCCACAGGTACTGATCGGTTCTAAACAGTACGCTTACTCTGCGGTATTTGGAGCTTTAGTCGCATATACAGACGTGAAAAACGGTGATATTCCGAACCTGTCTCCGTCCAATAAACTTTTAAATGTCACGGCAGCTGTACTGGCAGATGGTACCGAGGTCTCTTTGGACCAGACACAGGCAAACCTGTTAAATAGCCAGGGAATCGTTACAGCCATAAATATGAATGGATGGAGAAGCTGGGGAAATAACACGGCTTGTTATCCAGGCAATACGGATCCAAAAGACCGCTGGTTCTGTTGCCGTCGCTTCTTCTCCTGGTGGAGAAATTCATTTATCCTGACCTATGCGGAGAAGGTAGACAATCCGGCCAATTTCCGGCTGATCGAATCGATTGTGGATGCTGAAAACATACGTGGAAACAGCTATCTATCACAGGGGAAATGTGCCGGTGCCCGAATGGAATATGTCGAGGCAGAAAATTCGGTCAGTGATATTCTGGACGGTAAAATCCAGTTTCGGCAGTACCTGGCACTATACACACCGGCAGAGGACATCCTGAACTCACTGGAGTTTGATCCGGATATGCTGGCAAGAGAACTAAATGGAGGTGAGTAAAAATGGCAGTAGCAGGTATTCCTGAAGTTATCAATAATTTTAATGTATACCGGAATGGAAATGCTTTGATTGGATTGTCTGGGGAGGTTTCGCTCCCAGACTTTGAAAGCATCACGGAAAAGATCAGTGGCCCTGGGATTCTTGGGGAGATTGAAGCGTCAATCATTGGTCAGTTTGGAAGCATGGAGCAGGAAGTCACCTTCCGGATCTTGGAAGATGATATTTTCAGCATGATGGATCCGACAGAAACGCTGGATTTGACTTTGCGTGCGTCTGAACAGTATACAGTAAAGTCCACGGGAAAAATCGATTACAAGGGCATGAGGGTAGTGATCCGTGGACGGCAGAAAAAGTTCAAGCCTGGCACAGTCAAAAACGGTGGTCAGATGGATGCGTCAGTTACCATTGAGTTGGTCTATATCATGATTGAGATCGACGGAAACAAGAAGGTGGAACTGGATAAATTGAACTCCGTCTACAAGGTAAACGGAGTTGACTTATTGGCGAAAGTGAGGAAACAGTGCTAATGGAAAAGAAGATGGAAGTAGAAGTGGTGGATACGAATGGGGAAGTTATTGATAACCCTTATATGGTCATATTCAATAAGCCCTATAAGTTTGAGGATAAGACATATGAAAAGATTGATCTTAGCGGCCTGGATGCTTTGACGGCTGCGGATATGATCGCTGCCAATAAGGTCTTAGATCGTTCCGGCAGTGTCACATTTTTGCCGGAAATGAGCTTGGAATATGCCTGTATCATTGCGGCAAAGGCGAGCGGTATGCCGATTGAGTTTTTCAAGGGGTTACACCCAAGGGAAGCGGTAAAGGTAAAAAACAGGGTGACAGGTTTTTTCTACGGTACGGACTGAGTCCGAACGACGGAGAAGGAATTAGAAAATTAGCAATCGCATTATCAATGTCAATGCGGACAGGGCTGGATTATTTCATGGCCCTGTCCGTTTTTGATCTATTAGAGGTAGCAGAGGAGGTGGCAGAGATTGGCAAGCGGAGGTAAAGAGTATGAGTTAGCGGTGAAAATTGCAGGAAAGCTGGAATCCTCTTTCAACGCCTCCTTGGGAGCCGCAGGCAAAGGGTTAAAGAATCTCACAAAAACAATAGCTGCTGCGTCCGCTGCTGCTGCGATTGCGCTTGCCGGGCTTGGGCTTGCGGCAATCAATGTAGGCAGCACGTTTGAACAGGGAATGTCGCAGGTTGCGGCAACAATGCTGATTGATAAATCGACAGCGGAGGGTGCTGCAGCATTTCAAACCCTGGAAGATGCCGCAAGAGAATGTGGTAGGAGTACCGCATTCACTGCCACAGAGGCATCGGAGGCCTTGAATTATTTAGCCCTTGCAGGTTACGACGCTGAAAAAGCGGCAGCAGCTTTGCCAACCGTATTAAGACTTGCAGGGGCAGGTGCAATGGATCTGGCATCAGCATCAGATATGGTTACGGACAGTATGGCTGCGTTACAAATAGAAGCTACTGAAAGTAACTTAACAATGTTTGCAGATCAGATGGCCATGACTGCCAGCAAAGCCAATACATCAGTGGCGCAACTAGGTGAAGCCATATTAACTGTTGGCGGTACAGCAAAAGACATGGCGGGTGGTACCACAGAACTAAACGCTGCGCTAGGTATATTAGCAGATTCTGGTATGAAGGGTAGTGAAGGTGGTACCAAGTTAAGAAACATGATCCTCAGTTTGCGATCACCAACTGAGAGTGCATCTAAACTCATGAAAAACCTAGGCGTGGAGGTATATGATGCTGCGGGCAATATGCGCGGCATAAATGAGGTCTTCGGTGATCTTAATACGGCCATGGACGGTATGACCGCCGAGGGCAAAGACCAGATCATGAATGAGATCTTTAATAAAACTGACCTCAAAGCAGCTGAAGCAATGCTTGCGGGTTGCGGAGAACGTTTTGATGAGTTAACCGGGTACATTGATGCCAGCGCAGGTGCCTGCGAAGACATGTATGCAATACAACTTGACAACCTGAATGGTGATCTGGCAATTATGAAATCGGGTTTAGAAGATTTAGGCATTACTCTTTACCAGGACGTCAATGGGCCACTTAGAGGTACAGTTCAACTTGCTACCGATATGGTCGGGCAATTAGCAGCAGCGTATGCTGAGGGTGGATTAGAGGGGATGGTAGGCGAAGTCGGCAACTGCCTTTCTACGGTGGTTACTAAGATTGCCGAATATGCCCCTAAGCTGATTGAGATGGCAATGAATCTCATTGACAGCTTTATTAGTGGAATATCCGATAGTGGGCCTGCCATTGCATCAGCAGCATCAGAGACCATAGCAGCATTTATAAAGGGACTGGTAAAACTGATACCCAAGGTGCTGATTTTAGCGGTAGACCTGATTCTAAGCTTTGCAAAGAGTATGATCAAGCAGCTTCCGGAGATTATTAGTGCTGGCGCACAGTCTTTTGCCGCTTTTGCACAAAGCATCGCACAGAGAATTCCGGAGATTGTCCGGACAGCTACCGAACTCATACAGACTTTGGTGAGTGGATTGATTTCCAGCTTGCCTTTAATCATAGAATCCGCCATACAGCTCGTCATGGGATTATTGCAGGGTATCCTTTCTATGATTCCCGTAATAATTCAAGCCGGAATTGATCTTATTCTGGCATTGGTTCAGGGGATTATGGCAAATTTGGGAACAGTAATATCCTCTGGTACCGAAATGATTCTTTCCCTGATTCAGGGGATTGTGGCGATGCTGCCAACAATCATTCAGGCCGGTGTACAGCTTATTATATCCCTTATCCAGGGGATCATCACCAATCTGCCCAGCATAATCATGTCAGCAATTGATATCATAATGGCCCTGGTTCAGGGGCTTATTAGTGCTATCCCGGAGGTTATTGGAGCCGCAGGAGACATTGTCAGAGCTCTTATAGACGCTCTGCTCTCTGTGAATTGGCTGGAGGTGGGCTGGGAAATTATAAAGTCTATTGTGGGCGGTATTTGGGATGGAGCCTGCAACCTAGTTGGCGGCGTAATAGATGGCATATGCAGCTTATTCTCCGGCGATGAAGAAGTAGAAATAGCAGGCCTTGAAACGGGAGCATCGTTTGCCGCAGGCCTTGAAGAGGGGACTTCTGGAGCGTATGCAGCAGGTGCCAATGGAACCGATTACTTCATGGAAGGTGCAGGAAGTGTAGATGCAAATACTGCGGGCGTGGTGAGTGCAAGTCAGTATACCTCGGGCTTATTAAGTAGTACAGATGGGATTACAATCGCAGGGGTTACTGCGGCAGATACATACAGTAGCAGCATTATAAATAATGGGGGTGGTGTTCTTGGTGCCGGAACGGCTCATGCCGATCTCTACTCATCGGGAATTCTTTCATCTCAGGATACTGTGACGGATGCCGGTGCCCAGACAAATCAATCATATCTTGCTGGATTGGTTACAGATACATCGCAACTCGAGAGTGCAGGATTGCTGGCCAATAATGCTTATGCCTCTGGGTTAAGTACTGGAACGGATGGCATTACAACATCTGCCTTAACCGCTACTACCACCTATGCGGATGGACTCTTGCAGGGGGAGGCACAGATCACAGAGGCCGGAAATACATTAACCCAAGCCTTCATTGCCAGTATGGATGCAGGAAATGAAGGAATCGCAGCCAAAGCAACTGAAATGATGGCTTCTTTCACACAGGCCATTGAGTCATCCAGCCAGAACATAGGTGCCGCAATGCAGCAAATGATGAATGGATTCAGCACTTCGTTTGAGGCTGTCAACACCATGAGTACATCAGTAACACAGGCCATGGCAAAGATAGTGGCAGCTATTACATCATCTGGCAGACTTATGGTTAATGCCATGCGGCTCACGGGAATCCAGATTGAGAAGGTAATGGGAACGTCCTGGAACAACGTGAAAACACGTACCATATCTTCCTGGCAGTCGTTGCATAGTGCGGTTGTTAGTAGGGCAAGATCTACAGCCAGTGCAATTAAATCGGCGTTTGAAAATATGACCATCAAGATACCAAAGCCGAAAATTCCTAATATCACGGTAAGTTATTCAACGGTAGCGGGTGGAGGCGGTGGAACAGTCAGCATTCCAAAGTTTAACGTAATATGGAATGCGGCGGGTGGTATTTTTGATTCACCAACCATTTTTAATACTCCTTATGGCATGCAAGGAGTAGGTGAGGCGGGTGCGGAAGCGGTTCTTCCCTTAGATACACTATGGGGGCAGATGACAGACATTATTTCCGGCCTGTTAGATAAAAGAGGGGAAGAGGGAGCGGTAAATGCGGCTCTACGAAAACTCATAAACGATGGCAGTTCGAGCGCTGCCGGCTATGGGGATCAGGGAGAACGAAGGCCGATACAGTATGCACCCGTATACAATTTTCACGGTAACGCACCGTCAAAGGAGGAACTGCATGAGGCAGAGCAGATGTCACAGGCTGACTTTGCGCGAATGATGGAAAAGCACGAGCGTGAGAAGAAAAGAAGAGAATTTTAGAGGTGATGAATATGGCATATACAACTATCCAGGGGGATACATGGGATCTGATTGCCTTTAAGGTTTATGGCGCTGAAACATATGCCGATTTCTTGATGTCCAAAAATTTCCCACTACTGGATCTACTGGTGTTTCCAAGCGGCATTATTGTGGAAACACCGAACCTCCCGGAGGAACTGGCATCAAGCCTTCCGGCATGGAGGAGGTGACATGGGAAAGAGTAGGACTGCTCAGGCAAATATACAGTACAGTGGTGTTAATTTCAGCACGAGTATGAATCAGGTGAGTTCCTTCGAATATGTGGATGCGGCATCGGGGGAGGGTGATACTATATCGCTCTCCGTCTCGGACAAAGAAAGGAAGTGGATCGGGGCTTGGTACCCTCAAAAAGGAGATCGGTTAACAGCAGATATTATTGTTAACGATTGGGAAAGAGAGGGGGACCGTGCCGCGCTTTATTGTGGATCTTTCGTATTGGATTCTATCAGCTTTAGTGGATTTCCCATTGTTGGGAGCATCGGCGGCATCAGCATTCCAGCGGATACCGACTTTAAAAGCACAAAAAGAACCAGAATATGGCAATCAATAACGGTTGAGCAGGTAGGGCGCGAAATTGCCTGGAATGCCGGATTTGACTTGAATTATGAGGCAGCTGAGATATGGGTCAGTACTCTGGAACAAAGTTCTCAGGGGGATTGCGAATTTCTTTTTGCGCTCTGCAAGTCATATGGTCTGGCGATGAAGATCTTTAATGGAAGGATTGTGATATACGATGAGGCAGTCTATGAGGCTCGTGACGCAGTATTTACCATTGATGCTTCCGATATGATTTCTTTGGATGATTATAATTCCTCACTGGACGGTACCTACACAGGAGGCACGATTACCTATACAGATCCAAACACAGAAGAAGAGATCACAGTAAACGTTGGTACAGTAAGAAGCAGTAACAGCAGTGCGGCTAATGTTACTGCCAAATCAAAAACGGATATGTATGTAAGATCCACATCCAGTACAAGCGGCAAAGCGTATGGAGTGATCCCTTCCGGCACGACTGTTGTGGTGATCGAAGAGCTGGAAAATGGTTGGTTAAAGATCCAATACGAGAAAGCACCGGAGGGCATCGCCTACACCTCAAATCGAGGTGGGAACTACTATACAATAGACAAAACACAAACGCAAAGCAGCAGTGTGGATGTGGGGCCACGCTGTCTGGAAATAAACGAAAAAGCAGACAATACCTATGATGCGGAACTGAAGGCGGTTGCGGCAGTCAATCAAGCCAATAAAACGGCAGTTACAATGAAGATTAAGATTATGGCAAATCTTAAGATTATTGCAACAAGCAATGTGCTCATAACCGGGCTTGAGAAGCTGAATGGGAAGTATGCTGTTGATAAAGTCACACATTCGGTTGGAAGTGGCTACACAATGTCCCTGGAGTTGCGGTTGATTCAGGGGCGGCTGGCAGCGAGATAGGAGGACACATGGAAAATCTTATAAGAGTCGGAAAGGTTTCAAGCGTTAATCATGAACTGGGCATGATTCGAGTTGTTTATTTGGACAAAGGAAGCTCGGTTACAGCAGAGCTTCCCGTCCTAAGCTTTAATGGGGAGTATAAGATGCCGGGTATCGATGATTTGGTGCTTGTGACACACTTGAGCAACGGCTCTGCCGCCGGCATTGTTCTTGGCACATTCTGGAGCAAGGCAAACCGGCCGGGAAGAGCTGGTGCAGATATCTATCACAAAGAGCTGGGCCGAAAAAACGGAGCTGCTTACTTTGATTTTGACGAAAAAACAGGCCATCTAACCATTAGAGCGGATTCGGTGGAAATTCTGACAAAGAGTGGATCGAAGACATATTAAGTGGGAGGGGTGAATGTGGCAGTGATAGGGAACTTTGGAAACCGCATTGTATTTGAAACCAGTGATGTAAAAATCTTGAATTTTACTGCGTTTGAACAAAGCGTATCCGGACGTTGGGCGACTCATAACCGGATAATGAAAAAACCCTCGAGTGAGTTTCTTGGCCCGGAGCTGCGGACCATCTCCATGGAAATCCTATTAAGTGCAATGCATGGAGTCCGGCCGCGCAGCACACTGGAGCAGATAGAGGATATTGTGGAGAATGGTATCGCGGAGCTCTTGGTTATTGGAGGGAAAACAATTGGTAAAAACAAATGGGCGATAACCGAATGCAGCGAATCATGGGACGTTATTATGTCAAAGGGGGAGCTGCTGCAGGCAAAGGTTTCCCTGAACCTGCAGGAGTTCTTATAAGGAGGCAAGATGAAAAATGAAAGGTTCAATTATCAATTTTGACTATCAGTCTGAAGAACTGATAGAGATCAGGAGGAACCTCGAAACCCTGTATGGCACTGTGGAAGGGAGCTGCCCTTTGGATCGGAGCTTTGGAATTAATCAGGACTTTGTAGGATACCCGGACCCTGTGACCGAAAATATGCTTGCGTTGGAGATGATTCAGAAAACACACAAATATGAGCCACGGGTCATGGTAAAGTCTGTAGAATTTGCAAACAGTGGTGACGGCAGCATGACACCTGTTGTCACGCTAACTAAAGGAGGGGAGTAGATGTCAGACGAATTAAGCACACTCGATAGTATTCCGGATGTGAGTTTTATAGATAATAAAACATTGGAAGATGTCAAAAGTGAGTTGATTAAGGGCTTTGAGGAGGGATACAGAAAAGAGACAGGGCAGCTAATCACACTTGCGAAGGCGGATCCGAACCGGATTATTTTAAATGCTTGTGCACTTTTAATCTACCAGGGATATCAGTTCATTGACCGTGCTGGCAAACAGAACCTTCTTAAATATGCTTACTCGGAGTTCCTGGAGAATCTGGGAGTGCTTCGCGGTGTAACACGCAATGCTGCATCGCCGGCGTTGGTTACACTTCGCTTTGCACTCTCTGAAGTCCGGTCATCTCCGGTGTTAATCCCAAATGGCACAAGGGTCACCTGTGGATATGATGTATTCTTTGCCACGAAAGAAAGCACGGAGATCCCGTCAGGAGAAGCATCAGTGGATATCCAGGCGGAGTGCAGTGCAGAGGGAGACATTGGCAATGGATTTTTACCGGGTGAAGTTAAGACACTGGTGGATTCCGTCCCATACATTAAAGAGGTGTGGAACATCGATACGAGCGATGGCGGCGCAGATGTCGAAACGGATGCAAGCCTGGCAGAGCGAATCTATCTGGCGCCGGCAGGGTATTCTGTTGCCGGACCGGAGGATGCTTATGTTTATTGGGTCAAGACCTATAACACATCCATCGGGGATGTGAAAGTAACCTCCCCTTCACCCGCAGTCGTAAATATTCGTTTTATAAAAAAGAATGGTGATTTGCCTGATGCATCGTTGATACAGGGATTACAAGACTTTATGGAGGACTCTAATATCCGGCCATTAACGGATCAGGTTGTGGTGGCGGCACCGGAGACCGTAGAGTATGAGATTGCCTTAACATACTACATAAATTATAGCGATCGAAATAAAGCAGTAGCTATCCAAAATTCAGTAAGCATCGCCATAGAAGAATATACAACGTGGCAATGCTCCAAGATTGGCAGAGATATAAATCCTTCGGAACTCTGCAAATGTGTGGTGGCCGCTGGAGCTAAGCGGGTAACCCTTACACAGCCATGTGAACCGGTTATAGTACCGGAAACATCTGTGGCGAAGTTGAAGAGCATTTCGGTGCTTTATGGGGGAATCGAAGATGATTAACCTAAGAGGTGGAGAAATCAAATATCTTCTTCCTGAGAATTTAATTGACGATGATGTGAAGGCGCTCAGTTACGCATTGGGAAAAGTTATAGAAAGAATGCTGGATTATGCAGATGATTGCAGGATCTTTGTTGCAGTATCCACTATGCCGGAAAAAATCTTAGATGTCTTGGCAATAGAGCTTCGTTCCCCTTATTATGATGTGGCGATGGATCTTGAGACGAAGAGGCAGATCATTAAAAACACATTAATATGGCATTCGAAGGCGGGCACTCCCAGTGCTGTTAATGAGCTGATCGGATCAGTATTTGGATACGGGAGAGTAATTGAGTGGTTTGATTTTGTGGCAGAACCATATACTCCGGGGACTTTTGATATTGAGACCAATGGCCAGATCACTGAGGAACGAATCGATGAGCTGAAGACGGTTATTGAAAAGGTGAAAAATGTAAGGTCACACTTAAGGAATCTAACGTCTATCGGCAGGATGATCAACAGTAACAGCTATACAGGTGTTGCCGTTACTGCACGATCTTATATTAAAATTTTATAGGAGGAAGGAGGAATAGGATGTCACAATTTAACCCATGTGTTATTACTCAAAAAGGTTTCGAGTTGCTTGCTAAAGTACAAGCAGGTGTGTGCAAGCTAACCTTTACAAAAGCACAAACGGGAGACGGTACATATACATCTTCCGACAATCTGAATGCGCAGACGAAATTAAAATCAAAGAAACAAGAGTTTCCTATTAGTTCGAAGAAGGTCCGGAACGATAATTCAGTGTGCTTGACAACCATTGTCACAAATGAAAATCTGGTGACTGGATACTATCTTAAAGAATTTGGAATTTTTGCTCTGGATCAAGCAGGGGAAGAGATTTTATATGCAATTGCGACAGCGGTTGAAAATAAGTGGGATTACATCCCAGATTACAATTATCTAAGCCCGGCCAGCATCACAATAGATTCATATATCATAGTTTCTTCGGCACAATCGGTAACTCTTCAGGGAGGATTCGAGGCGTATGCTTCAGCTGAAGAACTAACCGCACTTGCCGGTACAGTAGACACTATTAAAAATGATATTATTAAGTCGGCTATATCCGTGAAAATAAACAGAGGCTACCTTAGTTTTGACGCCGGGTGGTTGCTCTCGCTAGGAACTGTAACAAAAAGGGGGGATAAATTCACAGTGCATCAAGCTTCCGGCAGTACGACTATAGGAGTGTCAGGCATGGAACATATCGAAATATCTGGCATTTTCCTATGCACTGACATCACGCCGGAGACAAAAAAAGAAATCACAATAGCTTTCGATATGGGTATGACAAAAGTACATTCGATAATTGTACCAGTAAATTCTATTGTGCCGCCAATAGTCCTTGATGTTACGGGAGTAACTGCGATACGAGTATATGCGAATTTTGAATGGGACGTGATAACAGTGGCGACAGACAACATATTGACGATAAAAGAACTATAGGAGGACTATATGGCAAACATTATTTTAGGTGGAACAACGTATGATTTGCAGACAAGCGTCGATACCATAAACGCGAAAATGAACGAGTTGCTTAAGGTGATAACAGTAACAGGCCCATCCACTACAATTGCGGCGGGTGCTGCCACAGCAGTCACTTTTACGTACACAGTACCCGACGGGTATACAGAAGTGGGAGTTATCGGATTTTACGCCGGATCAATAAGCTTAGTGCCAATCTTGGTTAGGGCTAACCGGATGGATCTTCGCAACGTCTCCACGGCTTCGATCACCACCAACACCATGACCATCACAATTTTATTCGCAAGGACTGGCACACTCTAAAAGTGCAGAAAGGAAGGTGCTATGAAAGAAGAAGAAATTGCCGTAGCCTTAAATGGCCATGAGCATGAAATCGGATCACTAAAACACCGCATGAAAGACGTAGAGAGGGAGCAAGTGGCCATACATGACCTTGTTATCTCTGTGAAGGAATTGGCTCTTAATATGCAACACATGATAGAGGAACAGAAGGAGCAGGGACGCAGGCTGGAGGCCTTAGAAAAGGAACCAATAGCCCGGCTGTCACAAATCAAAACAGCAATAATTACAGCACTTGCAACCGCCGTTATCGGCAGTATCGTGGGTGCTATTTTGTTGCTCGCTTAAAAAAGGAGGAAAAGAGATTATGAGTAAACAGTGGATCAAAGCAGCAGGGATCAGGGCGATCAAGACGATGGCGCAAACCGTCGTTGCAACAATTGGGACGTCGATGGTATTGTCGGACGTAAACTGGATTATGGCGTTGTCCGCATCGGTCTTGGCAGGGGGCTTATCCCTGCTGACATCCGTCGCTGGGCTACCCGAATTAAGTGAGGAGGGGAAAGAGGTATGATAGCAGAAGCGAAGAGAAAAGCAGTAGCAGATATTTATAAGGAGTGCATCGGCCGCAATCTCTACAGCCAGGATACCACCAGGCGCGAATGCGCCTTCACGCCGCACACGGATGGTAAGTATTATTCGGATTGCTCCAGCTCGATCAGGTTAGCGTACAAGCAGGCGGACATCGGTCTAAGCTACATCGGCGGCAATACTGCCGGCATGTACAACTCCACTCTGGGGAGCATCGTGGACGTATCCGTAACCAATGGTGTACCGACCAACCCGGCGCAGTTAAGAGTCGGAGACATTTTATTATTTGCCGGTACAGATTCCAGCCGCCCGTTGTGCATCGGTCACGTAGAGATGGTTTACTCCATCAGCGGCAGCAGCGTCACCTTGTGCGGTCATGGCGGTGGTAATCCAT
>Ga0153942_1000081_pt1 | contig 31106 bp, 18 predicted proteins | sample TSNJ026MetaG_FD_104731 | JGI IMG/M metagenome (GOLD analysis project Ga0153942, IMG submission 104731) | Attine ant fungus gardens microbial communities from New Jersey, USA - TSNJ026 MetaG | ecosystem: Host-associated > Fungi > Mycelium > Unclassified | place: USA: New Jersey, Brendan T. Byrne... | reverse complement strand
ATTAACTATGGTAATTTATTAGTAAATTTTAATATTTGTTTGTGATAATTTTTTTAGTTATTTTAATTATTATTTTAGCTAGTAGTATTCCAGTGTTGGTTTTAAACTTTTTTTACATTTTTTGTAAATTTTACTCCAGATTGCTAATTGCTAGGCTAAAAGTTTATGGTAAAATATGTATTTAGTTTTAATTAAAAATAATTTAATTTTTCCATTATTTATAATGTAATTATTTTGTATTTTATCTCAATTTTTACAATTTCATCAAAAACTTAAGGCAATTTTAGTTAATAAATTTTTAAATGAAAATTAAGCACGTGGCCAGTTTAAGGCAATTTACATAACTTGAGTTATTATTTTTTTTACAATTTTTTATGTTGTTATTGGTTATAGCTTGTTATTTTGACAGGTTATTATTCTACGATTTGTATCTTTTTATAATGTTATTTAATCCATACTTTAATAATTTAAATTTTAGGTTTTTATTTGTTTTACAATTATGTGACTTATTACTTATTTATAATTTAAATCATAAGTTAGTCTATAATTTTTAAGTTTTAACACACTTTTTAAATTAAATGTTTTTAATTAATAATTAATATTAAGATTCAATTAAGTTATAATTTATATTATTGTTATATTTTTTTATAAATTAGATTTTTTTACACTATTATATAATTTTATTTAATTTTAATATATAAGTATCGATGTTAATATAGTTCCATCATTTTAAAATATTTAAAAAAGTTAATTAAAGGGGTTATTAAAGAAAACTAAAGCAAATTTATAAATATAAGGAGGGAAAAACCAAATGCTTAAAGAAATTTAAAAAGTTAGATTTTATATACTATTTAAGCGATCCTAAGGTAAACCTTATTAGTTAATTACTTCCCGAAGTAAAACATTTCAGTAGGGAAAGGAAAGGAAATCAACCGAGACTCCGAAAGTAATGGCGAGTGAAATCGGACTAGCCTTAAAATATAATAATATTATTTCAAAATAAATTGAAAATAAAAATAAGTTTTTAAATAAAGTTTACTAAAAAAGGTTACAAACAATAAGTCCTGTAGGTTTATCAAAAATAATAATTATTATAGTATCTGTCTTACATTGTAAGGCAATAAAGTACGATGAGAGAAAACTTGTCGGAACACAGGGGAACCATCCTCTAAGGCTAAGTATAATAAATTTAGCGATAGTGAATAAGTACTGTGAAGGAAAAGTTTGAAAAGCAAGTAGAAAACAAACAAAATGATTTTATCTTGGAAACAATATAAATGAATTGGTGAAATAGAACATGAATTAGTAACTCTATAAGCAGTCCGAATTTTAAAATAAAATGAGGGCGTACCTTTTGCATAAGTGCGACATGAAAAAGTCCAAGTCAACAATATGGTGAAATTCCATTAGCTCTGACCATAGAGCTATCCCTACCTTGACATGCGTGGAAAGTGATTTTTGTGTGTGAAGCTTAAGGGACAATGTAACGAAAGTGCTAGGGAAAATACCAAGCGAGGTTAGCGAAAGCGAACATACGTAAAACTAAGGCTCCGTAAAAGGTGTTGGTAGCTAAAATCTATCAAATGTAGCTGGAATATGTTTCTTATGCTGGCATATCCTATGGTCCTAATAACTACCGGAGTAAAGTATGAACCCCTGCTAATAAAAAGGGTATTGAACGGTGTTCACTTGGAAACATGGTAAGCCTCATGCCTACTGATTCAAGCAATAAAATATAAAGGTATAAATCAGAGGTGTACTATAAAGTCTACACACGGAAGTGTACATAACAGGTAGGAGGTAAAGGAGGAATCAAAAAGCGAAGGGTTGTTCCATAAGAAGGGACTTCATAGGCTCAATGAGCTAACTCGAAAGGGTGCTAACTTGAATCTGGTGATCATCTTTATAATTTTAAGTTAATAAGGCAAACTGCGAATATGCCTAACTACTACAAGTAGGAAGCTAACAGTATCCAAATATAACTAGTATCGTTAGTTCAGTCTCAACGTAGATAATTTAAAAAAGCTTTTGACAAACAAATGAGAGCAATATAGAAATAAAATCTATCAGCCTGAAATATAAAACACCTTTAAGTGTAAATTAGAGAAAATGCGCCAAATTTTACTAAAAAGTAAATATTACGATAATAAAAAATTGTGAAGGCAACGTAAAACAATAAATTAGTCTACCAAATACAGAACCAACTAGTGTTGAGGATAAATAAAAGTTAAGAAGGTCACAGGGTTGGTAATTACAATATTAGCTAAAGTAAACCGAATAACAATTTATGTACACTGTCTCAAAAAACCTAAAATCTTACAAAATCAACTATGCCAAAATAGCATAACACAAGCTAAGATTAAGGAACTGAAAAGGTAAAACTAATCCAAGTTAAAACGAGCCAGGGCCAGATTCTGAGTGTTTCTGTGTCACGAATGATTGCTTGAGCCGTATGCGGTGAAAGTCGCACGTACGGTTCTTAGGAGGGGAAAGCCTGCGAGGGCCTACCTATTCCAACTGGGTGAAATGCTTGCCCTTAAAATTGTGAAATTTTTTAAAACTGACTCATGACTTTAACAAGTCGGTGTGACAATATTTTAATATATTAGCATGCTAACGGTGAATCCTAAGGAATAATCTAACGGAAATACCGTGGGAAGCTACTAAATCGTAGGAATAAGACAAATGTTACTATGTACTAAATTATAGTACACTTTTTATTAGCCCTGTAACGACTGATTCGAAAGAAGAGACGATGTAAATTAACATTGTAATACGTCAGCACTCAAATATTCCAAGAAATTAAGGATAAAAATAATAGAATAAGGTTAAAATAGCCCCAAATATGTTATACGCTATCAATCAATATTAAAAATAATATAAATCTTAATTATGAAAATGTATAGAAAAGCTCAATTACAAAATGAATTAAATAAAATTATCATAGGAAGCATGTTATTTAACAGCATAAAACCAAATAAGATAAGTATTCTAATACTAGACTTCAATTTAAACAATTTCTTAAAAATAAATTATATATTGAACAATTATATTTCAATAATAATAGGGATCTAAGCCAATTCTTACAAATGATAATAGACCTAATAAATATAAAAAATATATTAATAGTAAATTTTAAAAGTTAAGTCTTCCTTTTTTTTAACTGGAATTAATCTAGAAGGTATAAATTATATAGCTAATAATTTCAAATAAATGTTAACAGAAATAGGTTTAGCTTAATGGATTATGAATGGAGCCTGCGGGTTTATAAATAAGTAAGCGGTTTATATCTTTGTACTTAATCTATGGAAAATCTTACAAAATTAATTAAGGTAATAAAAAATAAATTTAGAATGTAGTATACATAAAACTGAAAATATAATTTATATTCTAAGCAGTTCTAAAGATAAATTATTAGAATTGATCAAACTTATTAAGTCATTTTTATTATAAATTTAATATTAATTCTCCCTTTCTATTATTATAATATCCTAACATTTTTTTGAGTTGAAGGTATAGTCTAATCCAATGTGAAAATATTGGTATCAATGCAGCAACTTAATAGTAGTAGCAAGGTTAAAAGCCTTAGCGAAAGCGACTAGATAGTCATAAAAACTAAAAAGTTTACACTATGGTGGGTAAGTTACTATTATTAGACCCGAAGCCAGAAGTGATTTTACTTAGACCAGATTATAATGGATCGAACGGGTGAATGTTGCATAATTCTCCGAAGAGTTTAAGTAAGCGGTATAACATTTTGCCGCACTGGGAAGTAATTTCCTTAAAAATAAAACTAGCTCATAACGGTAGAAACCTACAAAACAGGCAATACCGTGGGAAGTTGTATCTTTCTAGAAACAAATAAAATAGCTAGATACTAACCCCGTAACGACTTTAATTGAAAAATTAAGGCTTTTAAATTATAAAGGCAAAACGCTAGCTCTCTACAGTTTCGAATGACCATGGTTAACTTTAGTTCTAACATTATTTTTAATTAAGTTTAAACCGAAAGAAAAAAAAATAGGATAAAATGTTTATATAACACCTGAATGGATATCTGAATTTACACAATCAGATGGTAGTTTGTAATAAGTTAAATTAAAAAACGTAAATGGTACGGGACAATACAGAGCCAATTTACAATCTTACTCAATCTAAGTTAGAATCTGATTTATATAAATACTTAGGTACAGGAAAAGTCTCTATAAATAGACAAAATGTAACTTATGTAGTTAGATCGATAGATGAAATAGTAGAGGTAATACTGCCTTTATTTTGATTAACAACCGTTAAGATGAAGTAAGTTAGAATAATATACTATATTTAAAGCTGTGGTTTTAATGAATAAATAAAAACATTTAACCTTAGAAGGAATAGTTAAAATACTAAATTTATGATTAAAAATACGACAAAAAATAAAAAGATAATAGTAAAATACGGTAAATTAACTTAATTAAATACAGCCTAAATAGTATTAGCTGCTTTAAATAACTCTAAGTTAAAAGCTAAGTTACTAGAAGGATTCTTTGATAGATAATTCAACAATGAAAGTTTTCTTTTTCACTCATAGACGAAGAGTAACTGTTTACTTTACAGTTGTGTGTTAATTATCTTCTATTTCTGTTTTAAACGAGTTAGTTAAATGCGAAACTGTTTATAAATTACATTAAAAGCAGCTAGATATCAAGTACAAAGTGTAGATAATTTATTCGATAAAGTATATCCTAAACTTAAGAGTATTAAATATAATACTATAAAAAAATCACTTTGAAAAAAAACTATTAAAACTGCTGAACTTATAAAAAATAATGGATATAAAACAGAACAAGGTTTAAAGGATATAGTTTAATTAGCTTGGGATATTAATAAAGAAGGCAAAAAGTAAAAAGATTAGTCAATCCGAATACTTCACCAAATTTATTAAGCCACAAAAATAGTAAATCAAAGATAATTTAATTTGCCTATTTATACAAAATTAACCTAAAGTCAACGTAGAGATGAAAGTATAGTCTGAACTATATTGAAAAATATAGAATAACAGAAATTAATAATTGGAAATGCCAATCTGACCTGGTGCTAGCTGGTTTTCTACGAAACATATTAAAGTATGACATCTACCTACCCTTTCCTTATAACATACAGTTTTTACGGTAAAGGAAGTTTTCTTAGTTTTTTAATTAAGATTACTACAAGATTTATGGAGGTACAGCAAGGAGTTTCCCAACAAATTAATTACTTTATTTGCATGAGCAAGAAAAGAGAAATAATTAATAATTGTTCAGGTTGCGGGGACTTAGAAAATCTTACCTTTGGAAGCGAATCTCGGAATTACATAAATTGATGGTAGATATTCAGACTATTCAAGCTAAGTTGGGTAGTCAAGACGGAAACAGCCGTTAACACAGATCAAGGTCCCAAATGATTGTTCAGTGAAATTAAGGACGTAGGATTATCGTATACAGCTGTGAAGTGAGTGGAGAAACCTTAAGCAAGTTTCATAAGGCTCTAAAGTAATCAAACTCCGGGTAAAGCGTAAAGTCATAACTACTAATTTATTAGCCTAAAAGGGCAAGGATGAAGGCCAATGTAATCAGTTGGAAATAGTAACAAGGTTATGAATATCGGGAAACTGAAAATCGCCATTCGCGGATCTAAACTACCTCTATTACTTATTATAATAACTAAGGTTTTAAGTAAGTCATTATGTGGAAAAGAGCAACGAGTAGATGGTTACTCGCTATGTATTATAAACCTAAATGGTTTACTCGAATACTTCTTGAAAATTTAATAGAAGATAGATACATAGTGTAAAGTGTACTCTAATAGCCTAGGAAACTTGGCTTTAAATATTTAGCTTAGACCTAAATAGTGGTAAATGGCTTTTATCTAAAGCTAGACTAATACAAGGTCCAAAAATATTAAAATGCCTAAACAATATACAGACTGCTGGGCTCATAAACAAAAACTAAGCTATATGCAAGGAAACCCTAAAGCTTATAATACTAAGTTATAATTTAGTAACAATTTATATAGATAATACAATGGGTAATTTGCCGGAAACTATAAAATAAGTTTATAGATTAGGATCCTCAACGACTACACGCTTAGAGTAATTTAAATAATTTGTATACCATCATTGTTTTTCGCTGAAGCGATATAAATTAAAAATTATTATGACATAGTCTAATCCAATGCTAAAGTACTGGAATAAAACCAGCCGAATTATAACGGCTACCTATGAAAAACCACACAATTTATTTAGAATGAACTTTAATAATCTAATTAAAACTTTAATCTACATAATTTAATACTTTATATTTTTATATTAATTTAAAAGCGGTAATTTATCCTGGCAATTATTTAAAACAATTCATTTTATATCCAAAATCAAAATTCCTATTGGAAGGTACTATAAAACCATTTAAATAAATTAACTGTAATAAGATATTATACAGTATAAATAAATATATCTTCTTAATAAACTAATAATTAAATAAAAAAAAATGAGACATTTAAAAAAAAATGCAAAAGCTTCACTATATTTTCTTGGTTACAGTATTGCTCAACATATTTATATTAAAAAAGCAGAAAGTATTTTATATAAAACAGAAATAGCTGCAAAAGAAGCTAACGATAAAGTAGCATTAGAACTTATTAAGGAAACTAATTCTGGAATAAAAGAAATTAAAGAAATATCAACAAATATTCAAAATACTTTGAACAATAATAATATTTATGTAGATGAAACTACAAATGAAAAAGTACTTTCTATAGTAGAAATTCTTCAAGAAAAATATGGAAGCTTGAATAAAATATTCAACAATCCTTCTAGTACAGAAAATTTAGAATCAGCAAAAAAAACTATAGAGGCTTCTAATGAAATTGTAAAATCTACTATACAAACCCAACAAGAACTTGTAGAAATATTAGAACAAATTCTTTCAAATGGAGGAGGTACAAAAAGTAGTATTCTTCCAGATTGGGATTATATTTTGGATAGCTTATTTGAATACATTAATAGTCTTACACTAACACAAGAACTTGCTTTATTACATATACTAGTATTAATAATTATAATTATTATTGTGTTAAATATATTAGGTGTATTTTTTGGAAACGAAGTAATTAAATACTTTAATTTAGAAACAAAATTTCCCTCATTAGCTACTTTCTTTAAATTAAGAAGTACATTAAAAAGATATTATTTAATGTGGAGTATACTTGAAATGTTTATTGTTTGTATAGGGTCAATAGGTTTTAATATCTGATTAATTTATATGGAAATTTAAAAAGTTAAAACCATCTTTAAGTTCCAAAAACCATGATTTGTTTGTGCTTATAATTTCTTTCATTAAAAACTGTCAAATTTAAATTTTTATAATTTTTAAATTAACCCCCACTCCCTTTGAAATTAAAACAACCTTAGAAGGTATGTGTTATATGACTTAGGGTTAAATATAAAGTTAATAGGTAGTCATAGGAAAAATGGGCAGTCGCTACTTATAATGAACGTTTGTAACAACGCATCAGCAGTCATTAATTTAAATATATTAAAAATTAGATACTGGCGCCGAAAATTTAACGGGTCTTAAACAATCAACCGATATCGTGTTGGTTAATTTTATTAACAATTATAATGAAGTTAGCTTAGGTAGTAGAACATTCAGTCAAACTAATGATAATACAGTGTTTCATTGTATTTTAGGTTACTGAAGAGATAATGCTGACATGAGTAACGTAAAAAGAAGTTATAATACTTCTCGCCGAATACGAAAGGGTTTCAAATAAGAAAGGTTCATCCACTTTGATTTAATGCGGCCTCTAAGGATAATAGCTAAAGCTATGACTGATGAGTATAAAACAGAAAGTCTTTTGTAAAGCTACTAGATATTCTTCAAAAAAAGTTTATTATATAGTGTTAGACCAGGAAAATAATGTTTTTATAGTTGGTTTTTAATCAACGGCTACCGTACCCTAAACCGACACAGGTTCGTAGGTAGAGTATACTAAGGCGTAGAGCTAAAAGTTGTTAAGGAACTCGGCAAGTTCACCTGCCATGCGTACTGGGAACACGCTAAGACGGGTAAAACTACCAAACTCCGGGGAACCCCTAAAGCTTCTGGTACCAAACTATAAAGTACAAATTATAAGTGGCTGAAGTAATCACTCAGGTAAGGTAAAAATTCATAAGATAGATGAAAAGAAAATGGGCTATCGCGGATCTAAATCAGAATTTGTATCGCAAACAAAAACTGTAAAAGAGCAACGAGTAGACGGTAGTTATTGTATAGCTAATAATATTATGCAATTAAGGTGTACTCTAATGGATTCCTAAAGGAATTATCCAATCAAAAACCTATCTAAACAATTAAATATAGTAATTTAATCTACAAAAATCAACTACAAATTGCTAAGGAAAATATATAGTTTTAATTAGTTATTAATTTTGCCTGCCTCAAAAAAAACACACAAATTTTTTATAAATCAATTACACCCGGTGCCAAATTAAAATAAATAAAAATAGAGACAGCAGAAAAAAGATTATATTAAGATTGCCTAGCAATAGATAAAAATCAAACAATTGTCTATATATAAGATAGATTATTTTTAATCTCTTTATAAAAGCACTTGTCTTTTTAGGGTAAAGAGAGCCGATTAATTGCCGAGATATATTTAATTGCATGATAAAATTTGATAGCCATGCATAAGTTTGATGATAAGAGGTACCGCAAAAATTTATTAATAAAAATAAAGCGGTGACACAAAATCGGAGGCCCCGACTGTTTCCTGTTCAGTATTTAGGGAAAATACTATTTTGGGATAAACTATCAAACTACGGGGACTTCCTAAAGCTTAAGATACCAAACTATCAATGAAAATTGATAAGTGGCCAGAATAATTCCCTGGGTATGGTAACAAGTCCTAAGATGAGTGAAAACGAAATGGAATATCGCGTATCTAAATCAATTTTATTTTTAATCAAAATAGCTTTTTATTTAACAATTATTTTTATTTATAATAATATATAATTTTTATAGGTAGCTAATACAGTGCTCTTATCCGCGGCAACACAACTTCAAATTGTTCCTGCTGTGGTGTAAGGTAAAGCCGATCTAGAAAAATGTATTGCTACAATAGCAAACAAAATAGCGAAAAACCATATATAAAATATATTATTACTAAGTTAAAGCCATATAGTTTATATGACTCCAGTTTAAATAAAAATTAATTATCCTTGCAATTTAACTATTTTTAAAATCAGTGAAACAAGGCGATAACAAATAAAGAGAAAATCCTGTAAGGGGAAAGGCTGCTTTAAAACAAAAAACAATTGTAGCTTATTTATTAAAAAAAAAAATATACCTTAGGATTAAATTGTAAAAGAGCAACGAGTAGACGGTAGTTAATTATTGAAAAAAATAATTTAAGGTATACTCTAAAGGACTGCTAACGCAGTTATCTTGTCAAAACCCATTCTAAACAAATAATAAGTAATAAAAATAATTATTAATAATAAAAAAATTACTAATTCTTATTTATTTCTTAATATTCTGCATGATAAATTTGATGACCTTGAAAAACACATCACAGTGCAATCATTAATATGATAGTATACTGTGTGAAATTTGCCCGATGCCATTAATATAAAAAAGGTCATTGGTTGTTCTTGTTAAAATTTAACATATAACCTATTAAAGTGACTAATTGAAAATCTGGTTAATAGCGGTCAAGTTAAGGCCGCGTGTGATGCTAATTAAGTTATTTATAATAAACTAACAAGTGAATTTTATGATGAATTAGTTGGCAAGAAACACTATCCACTATATGCTAGGAACCCTTTTTTACTTAATACTCATAGTTGGCTAACTTTTTGTATAAATTTACAAAAGCCTTACCGGTTGCACAAGCAGAACTATAGTAAAAATTTAAGTTGAGAACTATCTAAAAGGCAATTAGCAGGAAACCAACGGATTAAATAATCTTAGTAGGATCTTCAACGACTATATGTGGAGTAAAAAGAAATAGTCTACAAAAAAAAATAAAAGGTCGAGAAAGGACGGCCTTAGCAGGTTAAGTATCCTTTTGGTTATATATAAAATTAGCTAGATAGTTATTGAATTAGCTCGGATAAATCCCGCTTTTACTCATATGTGTCACTTGATAAGGCTAGCCCCTTCTATCATTTAAAATAGTTACAGTTTTATACCCTACTAAACCATAAAAAAAAAATATAATTTAATTAAAGCTACAATGAAATTTACTATTACAAACCCCGCAGGGTCAACTATTTTTAATTATAAGTACCTGTTAAAGAAGAGGTATTTAAAACACACAAATCCGTCAACAGAATCTTAAAATCTAATTTTATTATTAGCCTTAATAGAGTTGGATGGTTTAGCTAGCTTCACTATAACTCCATCAGTAAGTTATATAAATGCAAAAATAAAACAAAAGAAAGTTTAATATATAAAGATATTAAGTAAAAAGCTTTTGTATATAGATGGATAAACTAATTAAATAATAAAGAGTTTTTAGTTAGTACATCAAGTCTTGCTGCTAAAAAAAAGGCTTAATCATTATTTAGATTTAAAAACTTTAGCTGAGGTAAATATGCCAATTTATAATACTAATTTAAAATATGGGCATGAAAACTTTACTTTTGAAATAATTGAATATTGTAAACCATCTGAAAAAGGGAATAAAAAGGGAGCAAACTACTTAAATAATTTTTAATTTGAGTATAATGTATTAGCTAATGCTAATTCTCTTGATAATAATACGGGTAAAACAATAGACAAAATGAGAGGAAAACAAAACCTTTTAGGTTATAAACATTCTCAATAAACCATATAAAAATTAAGAGAGTTTAATATGGCAAATTTTCACTCTGAAGAAGCTAAAGAAAAAAATGAGAAATGGTTGGACAAACTTAAAAGTTAATTCTGGTTCTTTATAATTAGATTTATTAAATGAAACAATACAATCGAAAACTAAACAAAAAGGAAAAATAGTAGTAGTTACAAATATAGAAACTAATATTTCAAAAGAGTATAAATCTATAAGTGAAGCTGCAATTGTTCTTGTTCTTGTTCTTGTTCTTGTTCTTGTTCTTGTTTTAACAAGAGTTACTTTAAGAAAATATATTCATTATAAAGAAATATAAAATATATTTAAGGAAGACTCTTCAGGTTTAAATAAATAATAATTATTACTCTTAAAGATAAAACTTAATTGGAGTAAAAATAATTTATTAAAGATTGAAAAAGTATCGAGGATACTAGCTGCCTTAAAAACTATCCTTAAACATAAATCTTTAGCAGCTCTTTTTGTTTTTTATAAAGGTAAATAAAATAATACCACCCTAGGCTGGTAAATTAGATGTATTCTCTATAATAGATTAGAAAAAAGAATTGAAAAAATTTTAATATCTCCAAAAAAAAAGAAAAAAGAAAAACACTTGATTTTATCAAAATATTGAAAGTTGGGAGGTAGTTATTAAAGGTACTTAATTAAATTTAGCTGCATGAGCTATTAAACGTTTTTTATTATTTTTTTTGTAAAGTGCTTAACTATGAGGATTTTTTGTTGATTAAAACCTATAGGGTCCTCATTAAACTCGATAGTATGCTGGAACATCCTAAAGCTTTAAGTACTTGATTTTCACCCTAAGCTTAAACACAATTACAGGAAAAGTAAAAATCTTAAAGATACTAAATGGACAATCAGCAGGGAATATATTTAATAAAAATTATTAAAGTTCAGTAAATGTTATAATTTATTATATAAAATTAGTTAGTTAATAAATAAAACTTTCTTAAAATCTAGAATAAATCCCTCAGAGACTAGCTAATCGAGCAAATAATTATATTTGATGATATAGTCCAAACTGCATATAAATATGTAGAGAATTGCCTAAGGTAGCAAAATCAGTTGGCCTGCAAAGTGTCTTGGGAAAGCACTTAAGTGGGAAAAACTATCAAACTCCGGGGACGCCCTAAAGCTTATAGTACTAAACTTTTGCCGAAAGGTATTTAGCGGCTGAACTAATCATTCAGGTATAGTAACAAGCTATAAGATAAGTGAAAACGAAATGGGCTATCGCGGATCTAAATCAGAAATTTTTAATAAAATGTTAACAACATTTGACCCACAGCCAAATCAAGTTTCTGTAAAAGAGCAACGAGTAGACGGTAGTTGAGATTTATTAAAAAGCACTGCGCCCAGCGCAAGCAAATGTAAATCTTTAAGGTGTACTCTAACGGGTTTCGAAAGAAATCATCAAGTCAAAATCCCTTCTAAACAATTAAACAATAGATTATTTTATAGTACGCAAGTACAGCAACCTCAGATTGATTTGAATAAACAAAATATAGAACCATGGTTTATTACTGGATTTACGGATGCTTATGGGTGTTTTTCTATACAAATACAGCCAAATGCTAAGTTAAAGACAAAATGGAGAGTTAGACCTGTTTTCTCTATTACTTTGCATATTAAAGATGCTTTCTTATTAGAAGCTATTAAAAATAGTTTAGGTGTAGGTAATATTAGCAAAAGTAGTAAAACAGTTATTTTTGCAGTAGATTCTATTAAAGAAATACCTGTTAATTTAAACCATTTTGACAATTATCCTTTACTGACACAAAAATTATCTGACTACTTAATATTTAAAGAATGCTTTAAAATCATTAAGGATCATTTAAGTGAAAAAGGATTACTAGAACTAATAAGTCTAAAAAGTTCTCTTAACTTAGGTTTACCTGCCAATTTGAAATTGGCTTTTCCTAACGTTATTGCTAAAGACAGACCTCAATATAAATTTAAAGGGATTTCAAATAGGAATCCTTTTTGGATATCAGGTTTTGTGAGCGGAGAAGGCTCTTTTCATATAGTAGTTAGAAAACCAGAGAATAAATCTATCACTGGTGAAGTATTTGCCAGATTTAGTATTCATTTACATGTCAGAGATATAGCGGTGCTATAAAGTCTAACAAGTTATTTTAAGTTAACAGTGCAGCAATCACCAGATTCAGTAGTAACCGACAAAAAGGTTACTATTTTGAAAAACAGTGCTAGCTTACAAGTTAAAAAACTTTATGATAATTTAAATATTATTATACCTTTCTTCGATAAATATTCAATACTAGGAATGAAAAGTATGGATTTTTAAGATTTTAAAAAGGTTTGTTATATAATCAAAACTAAAGAACATCTATCATCTCAGTTAGTTTTAAATAAAATATTAGAAATTAAATCTGGCATGAATCTAAATAGAGGTTCTATTAAAAAAAAGAGGATAAAGAAATATAAAACATTATGTTTATTTAATTGCAAGATAAATTTGATTAGCCGTGTTAAATGAGGTCCGGTATCAATAATGTAACGATGGTCTCACTGTCTCTACAACTTGCTCAGTGAAATTGAATTACGCGTGCAGATGCGCGTTCTAGCCTCCAGGGGGACGGGAAAATAAATTGCGACTAGATAAGTTTAATTTAATAATGTGGTGTAAACCCACCTAATAATCCATTATTAGAGCTCAAAACAGCATGCGTTAGAAGTAATTTTAAAGCATGAAGCCTGTTTATAAAAGTCCGAGCTAGATACATAAGGGCAATTTAAATGAATTCACGTTATAAGCGTAAATATTGATTGTAGAAAGACGTTCCCGTGTTTTTCTTCATGGGTCTTAATATCTATTTACGTATAGTGGAGTCCTAAGTGTATCATTAAGGTATTAAAATAGAAACTAGGTAAGCCCTATAATAACCACTAAAATATAAAAATTTAATGGAGGTTTTTTCTGTGAAGAAGAATAACTATTAGATGGTAAAGGAAATTCAAACAAGCAAATGCTTTGTTGTAATAACAAAGATAGGTTAATCTTAACTAATCTGAAAGGATGCTGACTTTGAATTGGTATTAAGTTGAATTTTTTTAAATTAAAAATAAAAACAGAAGACGGGGCCAATTTAAATAGGGATTAAGTTAAATTTCTTATTTCTAAAATTTCGTGTTTCAAAAATAGTGTGCGGAGGGAAAAATAGTCTAACTTAAATATAGCGGTCTAAGTTATAATTAAAGTATAGATCAAATTGTTTATGAGGTTTTAACAACTTCTTCTAATGTTATACGCTGTCAATAATAATAAATGTAAAATGAAAATACTTAAATCTCAAAATATAGATTTTACTAAAGCTAGAAAAGACGTCAAATTAACTTCTTGACAAGTAACAGGATTAGTTGATGGTGAAGGATCATTTAATTTTAAAATAGTCCAAAAAAGTTTTTCCTCTTATTCTACCATTGTTAAATTAGAATTTAAAGTTACACAAAAAGCACCTTCAGAAGGTATTTTATATGATCTTAAAAATTACTTTTAATGTGGTACTGTAGTGATAGATAACAGAAAAACTAATACAAAAAAATTTCATGTTACATCATTATTTACTATTTTAGATAAAATTATTCCTCACTTTGATTCTTATCCTTGTTTAACTTATAAGTTTTCATTAAAATGGAAAGATTGGAAATAAATAGCTTTAATTTTTATACACAAAGAACAGTAACATAATAGTTACGAAGGAATAATTAGAAATAATAATTTACTAGAAAGTTTTAATAAAAAACGATCTTTTAATAAAAAAATATGAATTTTGTAACTCTTCATTAGGAGTAAAAAACAGGAAGATGGATAAATTAAAGTAAAATCTGATTTACCCTCTGATTGGGTTCAAACAAAAAACAAACCCATTTTTAACTAGTGAATGTACTTTTTATACTTATTTTTAATAAAGAAAAAGCCTTATCAAATATTAGATTCTTTTTTAGAATTAGCTCAAAACAGTCATGATGTAGCGTAGCCATTTTATTAGCTCTTAAAGCAAAATTTAATGGTGGTTACATAAAACCAAAATATGATTATTTAGATATAAACTATTGTATAACATCACGGTCAGTTAATAGATAAATTCTTAGAGATACTAAAACAATTATTTAATTTTTAGATAAATATCCAATGTTAACACCAGTAAAAAACACTTAGATTACATTAATTGGAAAGAAAATTTTAAATTAAAAAATAAAAAAGGTCATAAACTGCAAAAGGAGCAGCCTTAATTAATAATATTTTATCTAAAATGAATTCTAAACGAGCATAATTTTATTTTTTTTTCTCATTCTCATTCTCATTCTCAATCTCAATTAAACCCCCCTTTTCAGACTATTTATAAATTATTTACACACACTCATATACATAACAAGTAGTGAATGACTAAATAAAAATTTAAAAAAATTTACAAATAATAAGCTTAAACTTAATGCTTGAGCTGTATGCGATAAAAGTCGCACGTACAGTTCTTAGAGGATGTTAAAGTAGAAATACTTAACGTGGCCTCAACAGACCCTAGCTAAATGGGGTCTTTTTAAGACAAAACTGGATAAATTGCAAGAAGAACTATAATTGTTAATTTAGTAGTAAACTTGCAGCCGAGCGTTATTTAGTTATGTAATTTAAACCTTTGCCCTATCTGCCCTTAGGGGATGGATTAACACAGGCAAGAGTACAAATAGTAACGAAGGTTCAACGACTAATAGGTGAGTATCACTAACAATAAGCCTAACACGAACATCCGGCAATCGCTAATGAACGATTGATGACATAGTCTGAACCAATTTGTGAAAATTGGAAGTAGTGAATAAAGAGTCACTGCGATAACATTTCTTTTCTACTTTTCTTTAGTGAAAATTAAAGAGGAGAGGGAATAATTTGATGCAGCTTTACTGTAGTTAGTTATCATGCGAATCTAGAACAACCCTAATTTAGAGAGAATAGGGATGTTGGAATTAAGATTAAATCTTATGCTGTTTTATTTAAAATACCATATTGATCTATTCTTTAGTAGAAACGAAAAATTGGGAACCTTATAGTTAGGGTTGGGTTTGTGTTTACCTCTGTTTTAATATAGATTTTTAATTATTATTTGTTTTTACATTTAAATATTTTCTAATTTATATTAAGAAATAAGAGGGAGAGTTGACTAATTGGCAGTTTGACTGGGGCGGTCGTCTTTAATAAAGTAGCAAAGTACAACCAAATATTTATTAAATTTAATACTTTACTTTTTTTGCCTATGGCTTATAAGTGAAGCTAACAAATAAATTAACTTGTTTTGCTAAGGCAATAAATAGTTATAAAATAATCTTCAAATTACAAAAGGTATAGCTAGAAATTGAATGGAGATCAATCAACCAGTGAAGGGTTGCGCATTTGTTTAATGGCGGTAAGCATGCTTAACTGAAAGACTCAAAAGTCGCACAGATACGTAAGTAGGGCATAGTGACCCCCCGCTATAGTATGGAATAGTCGGGGATCAATTGATAAAAATATAATAATATGTGTTTAAACGTTAGTGTGCCGAAAGGCCCTCTATAGTTAATAATAAATTAACAGGTAAAATCTTTCACTAAGTAGAGGTAAAATAAGAGTTATGTTGCTTATTAAAAACAACAAAAAGTAAAATTAAAGCCTAAAGGCTGAGATAGACGCTAACAATAATTAAAACTATGAAAATAATATTACAAAACAACTTAATTTTAAATAAATCAGGAGTGTATCTCATTACTAATTTGATTAATGGTAAAATTTATGTCTTAAGTTCTGCAGTTATAGAAAGAAGATTAAATGAATATTTAAATATTCAGTATATTACTAGAAAAGCACACCTACAAAAAGGTAGTAGTAAACTACTAAATGGTTGGTTACTTTTGAAGTATGGTTACATTAATTTTTAATTTAAAATATTAGAAATTATCGAATTTGAACCTTTTCATTCTAAATTAGAGATAAGAAAATTTTTATTACTTTTGGAAAGAGAACAATATTATATGGATGAAATTAAACCAGAATATAATATCAATCTAAAGGCTGGTAGTAAATTAGGGGATAAGTTTTTCAGAGGAAGTACAAAATTAGTTTAACTAAATTAGGAAAAGCTGGAAATAAAAAAGGTTTTATCACTAAAATCTAGACTTTTAATTAGAGGGTATTAACAAAGGTGTAGTTAAGCTAAATGAAAATAATGAAGTATTAAATTATTTTAAATCTATTCAAATAGCTAGTTAAGCTACAGGAATTTCTAGAAATAGAATAAGTAGAAGCGCTAGAGGTATTATAAAAGAAATAAGAGAAAACGGAAAAGTAATTAAGTTCAAGTATAGTGATGTAATCGAATAGTTTTTTTCTTACACATTCAATTATTATTAACTTTTGTCACCTTAGTTAGCAATAATTAAGTGAAAATTGGGTTAATTTTAAAGATATCTCTTTCGAAGAGACAATTTGAAGCGAAGCTACTCTGAACTGTACTTTATTTAGTATGAGTGTAGAACGTTCAACGACTAGAGGGTGAGATCAGTTTTCAATAACCCCTCCACGAAAGCCCAACAACTATTTAAGTTTATAGTTGAAGACATAGTCTGAACCATTCCGTGAAGAATGGAAATAAAGGATAAAGAGCCTTTATAATAACAAAATTGAAAAGTTACGCTAGGGATAACAGGTTAATTGCCGACGAGAGTACACATTGTCTCGGCAGTTTGACACCTTTTTTTTAAATGGGTCTGTACCAAACAATATTTGCTTATAGTAAATTATTAATTTGCTATTTATAACATCAATATCTCATTACTATATATAATATTATTAGTTTTATATTCCAAATTTTTATAAATAACTAATTTATTATATGTGTTAGCTCAGGCAAGAATAAGAATTAGCAGAGATAGTTCTTACATAAATACTAATTAAGATACTTATTAAAAAATTTCAATTTTTCTCCTGAATCAATCACTTAAAGATATTAGTACCTCACATGCTTGAGTCTATGCTTTATAAAATAAAATGGAAAAATGAATAAATTCTTGTTCTGCAAAAGTAGTAAAATAAATAAAAATATTGAGACAAATAATAAAAATTTAAAGTACAAATGACATTGGGGAATTTTAATAGAAATATTAAATTAGAAGTTGGCTATTTGCTGGAACATCCTTAGAGCTTTAAATACTTGATAAGTGATTAAAAAAAGTTTATGCGCATAACAAGTAAAAAATTTAAAGATTGGACAATCAGCAGGGAAGTTTATAAATTAAATAAGTTTAAGCAGCTTGTGAAGATATAAGCCACCTCAACGACTAAACGCCAATATCCAGAAGCTTTGTAAATGTATTCTTACACTGGATAAAGATATAGTCTAAACTTGATTGAAAGGTTAAGATTAAAAAATGCGATAGTTATAGTCGCTTAAAATAGAAATATTTTAATAAAAATTGGGTTAATTTCAAGAAAATCTGTCTTCTAAGAATAAAATTATGAATACAGATAACTTGAAGCGAATCTATTTTCGACATTACTTAAATTTAAAGTATGAGAATAGAACGTTCAACGACTAGTAGGTGAGTTATGTCAACAATAATCCTACCACGAAAGCCCAACTACTAATATATATATGTGTAAATTCAATAAATAATTGCCTGCTTAATTAATTCAAATAGCTGTAGGAATGATACTTAGTGATGCTTGTATGTATAAAGTAAGCAATCATGCTTTAATCAAATTTGAACAAGTTTATCTTCAAGAAGAATTCTTATTTCATTTATTTTCTCTTTTTAAAAAATATTGTTTTATGATTGAACCAGGTAAACGAAAACAACAAAATGGAGATCTTTTTATAAAAGGCTTAATTAAGAGTTTTTGGTTTAAAACTTTTTCTCATGTTTATTTTGATTCTCTATGGGATTTTTACTATAAATTCTGTTCAACAAGTAAATCAACTATAAAAAGTATAAACAAAGGTTTAATCTCTAATTATTTAACAGAAAGGGGATTAGCTTATTGGATTATCTTATTGGGTGACTGGTCTTTAAATAAAAATAAAAATAAAAATAAAAATAAAAATAAAAAAATCAATGATTCTACATACTCAAAGTTATAGTGAAGAGGAAAACTTAATATTAAGTAAAGAGTTAAATGAAAAATTTGAGTTTAAAAATGTTCCCCATAAACAAAAAAATATCGGGGTAATAGTTTTTAATTCTGAGGATACAGTTTTGTTGAGCAAATTAATTAAACCTTACATAATTGCTAGTATGAGTTATAAACTACCTATTTGTTAATTTAAAAAAGGGTAATAGATATAAATATATTAGTTGATGACATAGTCTGATCCAATTTGCGAAAGTTGGAAACTTAGGATAAAGAACCTAAGTGATAACATTAATGGTCGACTCATCCTATCCTGCAAAGCGTATTTGGAACACGCTAATAGTGGGAAATGAACTATCAAACTCCGGAAACACCCTAAAGCTTATAGTACTAAACAATATTCGAAAGATTCATTGCGGATGAACTAATCACTCATGTAAAGTAACAAGCTATAAGATTGATGAAAATCTAATGGGCAATCGCGGATCTAAATCAGAATTTCGAATCTCACAGCCAAAAAGAATTTCTGTAAAAGAGCAACGAGTAGACGGTAGTTGGTTTTTAGCAAACAAGGCTATAAGCTTAAGGTGTACTCTAATGGGTTTCGAAAGATACTATCAAGTCAAAGTCCTCTCTAAACGATTATGTAAACAAGTTTCTACTTTAACTTCCTCGGCCCAACCGCTAAAATTTAGCTTAAATCCCTGGTTTGTAACAGGGTTGATAGATGCTGAAGGTGTTTTTTCTATAAGCTTTATAAAAGATAAGGAATATAAATTAGGTTGGCAAATTGGAGCAGAATTTCAGATACAACTTCACAAAAAAGATATAAATATATTATTAGAATTGCAAAAATTTTTTAGTGGAACTGGTTCAATAAGTATTAGTAAAACTCGACAAAGAGCAACTTATTCAGTTAAATCTATTAAAGATATAGTAAATACAATAATTCCTCATTTTTTGAAATATAATCTCTTAACACAAAAAGCAGCAGATTTTTCTCTATTTACGAAAATTGTAGAACTACTGAATGCTAAGGGTCATTTAACTAGTGAAGGTTTAAATAAAGTAGTAAATCTAAAAGCTTCATTAAATTTAGGTATTTCCGAAGTTCTCAAATCTTATTTTACTAATATTATTCCAGTTGAAAGACCTTTAGTTAAAAGTACTAGCCTACCAGATCCAAATTGGATAGCAGGTTTTGTAAGCGGTGAAGGGTGTTTTGATATTAACCTTAAAAATTCAACCTCTCATCGTACAGGTTACCAAGTAATTTTAAGATTTAGTGTTAAACAGCACGAAAGAGATAAATATTTAATGGGGCAGATATCTAAATGGTTAGGTTGTGGAAAAGTTTACCAATCTAGCGGATATAATTGCTGTTCTTTAACAGTGGTAAAGTATTCTGAGATTACTAATTTAATCATACCTTTTTTTAAAAAATATCCAGTGTTAGGTGTGAAACAATATGATTTTTCAGATTGGTGTAAAGTAGCCAATTTAATGAAAGAAGGTTATCATCTAACAGAGGAAGGTTTAAAGTTAATTCAATCCCTTAAAAACGGAATGAATAAAAATCGAAGCTCCGAATAATTATTAATCGCAAGATAAATTTGATCGCCATGCCGGGGGAAGAAGCTTGGAAGGGTTCGGCTGTTCGCCGATTAAAAGGGTACGTAGCGCCGTCTAATTATTATAAATCCATGTGTCAAAAAAAAAAACAAAAAAACAAACAAACAAAAAAAAAATAAATCAATAAATAATCATACACTACCAACAATTTCTCTAGCCACCAGCTGAGTTGCAAATTATAAAAAATAATAAAGCAATTATAAGCTGAAACAGGCAATGGTATAAAGCATCAGACTAAGGTAGTTAGAAAAAACTAAAGAATAAAAATTACTTGCTCTAATATAATAATTGCAAAAAATGTATTCTTACGGGCTAACCGTACACTTAAACAGCATGTCTGAAAAGCAGATTTAATAAAATATTTTATATGGTCATCTGCGAGCTAAATTCTATATGGCTAGGTTAACGAACCTCTAAAAAAATTAACACAAGTTATCTTAGGTTATAATTTAAACGTACCCTAAAATATAACAGAGAAATTCTAGATACTTAATAAGTGAATGAGGAGCCTAAGTAGAAAAAGAAAGGGTTATAATAAGAATTCGGGATTACCTGAGAGAGGCTAACTTTCAGAGGTAACAGAGGTCTCGTAGTAGTTTAACCCATTGTAATGATGTGGCAGCTGCCTTTATTTAATAAATTTAATATTAACTAATAGCTAGCTAAGACGAAGGGGACCAGAGAGAATTATTTTGCAAAATTTGCTATATAAAATATATTTAAATAAAACAAAAAAATAATATAAAAATAAAATATGAAAATAGACAGCTTAGCTGGAATCTTTTTTAATTTAACAGCTTAGCAATGATCTCTTGGAAAGCCGTATGCAGGGAAACTTGCACGTACGGTTTGGGAGGGGGATTTTGTTTAACCGAAGTTTATTTATAAAGTTTACTTTCTTTAATTACTTAGGCAAAATTTTGTTTTTGTTTTTTCAAGTTTTATTGAAACAGTTAGCTTATAATTAAATAGGGGAACAATCTTCTACCTCGTGTGAGTTGGGTAAAAATAACACGTTCTAGTTAAATTATCACAATAATCAGTCTAAACTTAAAATCTTTCAAAATAATGAAAAATATCTTGTCGAAAAATATAAAAAATACTAAATTAAATATGAACTATAATTTTTATTATAAAAAAATATTTAAAAAATTTACAAGATTAAATTAATCTAAGTATATTAAGTATATCGAGCCTTATTATATTAGTGGTTTAACACAAGGTTTTTTCTTTTTTAGTAATTAAAAAATAAGCCAAATAAGGTAAATGAATAAAAATTCTTAAAGAAGAGTATAATAAAATTATTAATAAATTATGGCCTTAGCAAAAAAAAACAAACAAAAAAAGAGCTCTTAATTAATAACTAAAAATAAACCCCTTCTATAATTTAGTTAATGGCTTTCGACCTAATCCCTTAGTTTTTAGTTTAGTATAAATAGTATCTATATTATTATTATTTTTTAAAATTTAAGTATTTATTATTGTTTAATATTAAAATTTGACTATAAAAAGCCCCTTAATTATTTTTATTTTTTATTGATTATAATCGTAAAATATTAAGATAAAAACCGGAAAAATTGCAAGGACCACTGTAACTTTTCATTTAACGGAGCAGTCAATTTGCATCCGAGCGCAATTTAGTCCAAAATCAGGATTGCGAAGGTTCAACGACTAATAGGTGAGTATCACTAACAATAAGCCTAACACGAACATCCGGCATTCATTAACCTTTTCTTAATCAAATAATGTACCAGGAAGATGAATGATGACATAGTCTGAACAGTAGCGTGAGTTACTGAAATAGTTATTAAATGTCACTATAATAACAAAATTGTTAATACGACGTGAAATAATAGACTCCAATTCCATATTATTTCTGCTCCTAAATTGGTTGCCAATGGCACCCACCCTATATATTTGTATGCTTAGCAAAAAACAAAAAAGCATTTTAGCAAAAAAAACTATAAAAAATATGAAAACAAATAACAAAGCAATAATATTAATAAACAAAAAAACTAATTTAAATTTCTCAAATTATACAATGCCTTTAGCAAATTTTACTAAATATCCACTTTTTTTTAGTAACTAAAACTTTACTAGATCGAATAAGTTTAATTAAAACTCAATATTCTATTAAACATAAAGTCCGAGTTTTTTATTTAAACACTGATAATGCTAGAGCTTACGTTAAAAAAAAACAAAAAGAGCTTGAAAACAAAGGAGGTGTTTATATCTTTTGGTGTAAAGCTAATGGTTTATTTTATGTAGGTTCCGCTATACGGTTTATTACCAATAAAGGAAAACTAAATGATTATTTTATGAAAGGTAGAGTTAATGCATCACTGGCAGGGCTAAGTACAAAAGTAAGTAAGAAACTAGCTGAAAGCTTTGAAAAACATTCAATTAGTAATTTTACATTGCTTATCGTAGAAGAATATCTTTCTAAGGATCTAACTAAAAAAGAAGTACAACTTAGAGAGGGATGTTAGTTTACCCTACACTTAAAAAAGTTTACTTGTTTCATCTAATGAAGGTAAAGCTATGAGTGAAGCAACTAGAATAAAATTAAGTACAATCAACAAGTTTTACCAATATGAAGTAGATAAAAAGGGTGTAATCTTAGTTGGCTCTGAAAAGTTAATTTTCGGTCTGAAAGAACTTTCTCGTACTGGTGTAGTAAGTTTAGACCAAAAGTTGTTTTCTATTGAGTATGACTCTGTTAAAGGGCATTTTAATTCTGGATTATTATGGAGAGATAGGTTTCTATTTTCTTATAGTCAGTTAAAGGAAGGTCAACAAATAACAGTTAAAAATACAGCTTTTTTTAGTAAAACTAAATCATCTGGTGTTTGGGTTTACGAGTATCAGACTAAAAAATTTTTTGCTTATGAACCTAGTGTTAAAACTTGCTTGACTAAATATAAAATTAGTTCTACACATTTCAGACAAGTTAGAAAATTTGGACTAGAATTTGTTGGCAAACTATTTAGTAATCAGAAATTAAATTAGTTCACAACATTCAAACTGTAAGCTTATCGAATTTGATTTGCTCGCGATCCGATAGTTATACACCCCCCTTTAAATAGGTAGATATTATTTAAATAAATTTGCTAAACAGAGTATCACTGCAGGTATTAATAAAAAATAAACAGGATAGTTGAAATATGAAATCAAAATAAAAATGACTCGCGTCGGTAAAGGAAACTATATGCTGGAAACTCCTAAAGCTTTAAGTACTTTAAAGAGTGAAAATCTTAAAGATGTAACAATGGAAAATCAGCAGGTAACCAAATAATATAAAATATTAAAGTAGGTTCCTCAGAGACTACGCGTTTCCATCTTAATTTATTTAAGATAAGATATAGTCCGAACTAGTTATAAATATCTAGATGCTGTAACTAGCTTTACTAATGCTATAGCTGCAGTAACAAAATCACATATCATATTTGGAGTCAGTATGGTGCTGTGTGAGGTAGGATCTCACTTTCGTGCCAAAAATTATCAAACTCCGGGGACGCCCTAAAGCTTTTTATACTAAACTATATATGAAAATATATAAGTGGCTGAAGTAATTACTCAGGTATAGTAATAAGTAAAAAGATGAGTGAAAACGAAATGGGTTATCGCGGATCTAAATCATTATTATTCTCAAATAAAAGTGTAAAAGAGCAACGAGCAGATGGTAATTATTTTACTAATTTAGTCAAAATAAGGTGTGCTCTAATGGACTGTGAAAACAGTTATCAAGTCAGATTCCTTTCTAAACAATTAAAATTAAATAAACTATTTTTGTTTTTTTACCAGGGTGTTACCTTAAAACGCTCTTAACTAAAGCCTTATTTCATCACTGGATTTTTTGATGCTGAATCAAGTTTTCAAATTTCAGTTACTATTAATAAAAATTCAAGGTTAGGTTGAGGTGTAGAGCTTTATTTTTGGTTACAATTGGCCTTCATTCACGTGATTTAGCTTTATTACTAAAAATAAAAGAATTTTTTGAGTGTGGAATCATAGTGAAAAATGATAGTAAAAATGAAGTTAGTTTTAGATTAAATTCACTTCAAGACTTAACAAATAAAATCATTCCTCATTTTGAAAAATATCCCTCAAAAAGCTGCTGAGTTTAAATTATTTAAACAAGTTATATAATTAATGCAGAATAAAGCTCATCTTACAACGGAAGGTTAAAAAAAAAAATAATGAATCTTAAAGCTTCTATAAATTTAGGTCTTTCAAATGAGTTAAAATTTAATTTTATTAATACAGTACCAGTACAAAGACCAACGATTAAAACAATAAATATACCATATTTTAAATTAATTTCAGTTTTCGTTAGTGGTGAGTGTAATTTTTGTTTTTATATTTTTAAATCTAGTTCAAATAAAATTGGATATCAAGTAAAATTAAGAATAAGTATTACTCAACACAGCAGAGACAAGGAATTATTAGATTTAATCGTTAAGTATTTAGATACAGGAATTATAAATATTCACAGTGAAAATTGTTTTAAAAATCACTAATTTTGTAGATCTAACTAATAAAATTATACCATTGTTTGAGCAAAACCCAATTCATGGTGTAAAATATCTAAATTTTATAGAGGGTTCTTTTTGTCTTTTTGTCTTTTTGTGCAGTAGCTAAATTAATTAAGACGAATGAAGAAAAACACCTTACAATTGAAGGTTTTAATTTAATAAGAAAAATTTAAGATAAAATGAATACAAAAAGAAAAATAGATTAATTATTAATTGTATGATAAATCTGATCGCCATGCCCTATCTTCTGGAGGGATAATTAGTAAAAAGGGGCAGACCTTCTAGTACGAAAGGACCAATAGGCTGTGTTTCTCTAGTGTACCAATTGTTTTAATTATTAAATTTGTTTACTTCGTCAAGCTTATTTTTAAAATATATTGTTAAGATAATTAGCAACTGCTCTTGTTTAAGCAATATAAATTAGAAAATAGTGAATTGTATTTTACAATAGGAGGCTGCATGTTTTATTATCAAAATTTTTTAATATTAAAGCTGCAGAAAATAATGAATGCATAGTTGGGTAGCCACAAACATAATAGATAAGTGCTGAATGTCTATCAAGCAAGAATCTAACCCCTAGATACTAAATGGTTTATTTATAAGCTAAAATTAAGAAATAGAACATTTCTAGATAGGCTGCGAATGCAAGTATTGTAAGGTATTTAGTTTAGCAGTACTAATTTATAAAAAAACTGGATGATGAGGATTAGCATAATTTTTTATATATAAAATGTTACTTTTGTACTAACAAGTATTGTTGCCCTACATATAAGGCTTAAACTGGACACTGATTTGCCTTAGCAAATTTAAGGATTCTAGTGAAAAGAAAGAATTTTTGTGGGGGAGTAGTCCTAATTGGTAAGGGACTTGCTTTGGGAGTAAGGATTTGCGAGTTCGAGTCTCGCTTCCCCCAAGATAAAATTTCAATTATCAGCTCTACTTAAATGTTAAATTTAAAAATTTACTTTTTTGGTTGCTCTTTTTTTAGAAATTCTGCTGCACTGTTTTTAATTTAAAAGAAAGCACTTGTAGTTATCTAGCTGTTGACAGAATAAAATTATTTTTATAAGCTGCCTTGCTATTATAATTGGTAGGAAATTGGCTAATACTAGCCTTAACAATCAATAAATAATAATTGGGAAGTAAGGTTGCTAAGCAATATAAAGAAAAGGTTTAAGGTCTTATGGCTGAGTGGTTAAAGCGGAGTACTGTTAATACTTTTTACAGGGGTTCGAACCCCCTTAAGGCCTAATAAATTTTATAAAAAACACAAAAAATAAGAAAGCCGGAATAGTTTCAATTGTAAAACGGACTCCTTTAAAGATTTCAATAAATAAAAATTAAAACAAAAAAATAAGAAAGCCGGAATAGTTTAATTGGTAAAACGGACTCCTTGTAAGATTTTAATATTGGTTCAAGTCCAGTTTTCGGCATATTTGCTTATCAGCAGAGGCTAGTTTTGTTTGTTTTTTCTTTTCTATTCTTTTCTTTTCTATTCTAATAAAGTCAATATGATTAAGTTGAATTATTTATAGCACTATAAAAGATATTACGTAGGAGCTGCATTTAATGCAATAAGATAGTTAATTTTTATCATTAAATTTAAAATTTTGTTTTTGAGTTGTAGTTTAATTGGCAAAACACCATTTTTTGGTAATGGCTTATATCAGTTCGAATCCGGTCAACTCAGTTATTAGCCTATTAGGCAGGTGTTTGTTTTTTGTTTAATTTGAAATGCAATCAATTTTTTGTTTTGTTTTTTGCAATCAATAAATCGGTAGCTTAAGCTTCAACATAAACTTCTAATAATATTATTAATATTAACAAATATTTCAATAATTAAATTTTACTATATTTATTTTACTTTTTCTTATTTTCTGTAAAAGAACATGTTATATTTAATTTAAGAGTGTAGTATAATTGGTAGTATCGTGATCTCCAAAATCATTGGCAGGTGTTCAAGTCACCTCACTCTTGTTGTACCTGGAAAGCCATTTAATGACTCTAAATTTTTAATTTAATTAGTCTGCTTGCCTTCCTAACCATTTTTTGTTTATGATTATTTTAGTCCATAACATAACAGAACATAACAGAACAGAACAGAACATAGATTAATCTGATAACAAGAAATTTTCGGATTGAATTGGATTGGAACAAATAAATTATGTTGAAAAACACTTGTTCAAAAAATAACTATCTTTTTGTTTGTTTGTTTTTTTTTCTAAATAAGTATAGTTAAATATATTTTATTTTAATACATGTATAGTTTAATACTTAATCTTCTAGCCTTAGCAATAATTAACTTTATGTTGGCGGGGCATTGTTGTTAATTGATAGTTGATTCGAAAAAAACTTTTATAAAAATAAAATAAAAATAACAAAAACCAAAAAAAAAGCACCATAAAAAATAACAAAGAGCCCTTAACTTAATCGGTAGAGGATCTAATTGTCAATTAGGGACGTATCAGTTCGAATCTGGTAGGGCTCGAAAAATATGGTTTTGTATTTTATATAGAGTTAGCTATTAATTAATTTATATATTATGCATTAGCAGTTGTTGCTGTTTCATATTATTAAACAACTCATTCAATTCAAATAAATTAAAATCAATTAAAGCTTGTTATTATAACAATCTGCCTGTTTTTGGTTTTGGGCTTTTGTTTGTTGTTTGTTTGTTTGTTTGTTTGTTTATTGCACCAAATGCGTTTTATTTTAATTATTATTAATTATTTTGCGGCTTCTTTTTATATTGTAGAAGTAGCCTTAGCAAAAAACAAAAAAGCTATTATTATAAATATAATAAATTTATACAAAAAATTCTCTTAGTTCAATGGTTAAAACAGCATTCTTCTAAATTGCAGATTTTGGTTCGATTCCGAAAGAGAATTCACTGATAGTGATTTATAGAAGGTTATTACCTTATTAGCTTAAGCTAGACTTTTTTTTATTATATAAATATATAAGACTTTTACTATAATAAGAACTTGTGTTAGAACGAATGTATACTAAAGTGGTTAAACTTGTTAAATTAATAGTTGTTATTTGTAATTCTAAAATTTTGTATGGATCTTTTTTTGAAAGAAAAACAAAATAACCCTGTCTTACCAGGTGAAAGCAGATCAAGTTTTATTAGCATAGAATTCAACTAAAAATAAAATATATAATTTGAAAAGGTTAGGTAAATTAGTGAATACATTAGCTAAAACCAACCATTAAAACACTATTAAATAAGTAATATAGGTTATAAAATCTAATGTTGATGTTATGTTGATTTTTAAACCCTGCATTGGAATAGAAAAATTTGCTTAACCTAAGGTAGGCAGTTTTAAGTTAAGGGAATCAAGTAATTAGGTTACCTGTAATATTTATTGATAAGGGAAGATAAGTAAAAATTGCAATGATTTTTGTTTTAAAGCTATTCCTTAATAATATTATCTGCTCTTTATTGATAAAGCAATTGCTAAGGCAATTAAAACTAATAAAAATCCGTATCAAACTATTACATCTAAGTTCAATTTATTAAAATGAACAATTATAAATAAAAACAAAAAATGAAAAAAACTAATTTAAAAATAAATTCTGTTAAACTGGCAAATAATAATATTAATTATGAAAACCAAAAAAAAAAAACAACTACTTTCCAGTCTATATTTTGCAGAACCAGAACAAATTATGCTTGAAATAATTCATTGGATAAATATTTAACAAATAATAAAGTTGAAAATAATTTTAAGGGTGTAAACGTAGACCAACAAAAGCCGATTTTGGCTATAACTAGAAAATTTATAAATCCTAATAGTCCTTTAAATAGGCAACAACCCTTATCTGAAAAGAATAATAATTCTTCAATAGGATTACAATTATTAGAACAAATAGCTAAACCAAATAAAAAATGGCCAGGTTTAATGTTTTTACATAAAAAAGGATTAAGTCAAACAAAACCTAACTTTAAATTTATAAATTATAATTTTTCAAATGGAGCTTTTTTAAATAAAGATGGAGAATTAGTAAACCCAAATTATAATGTTAATAAAATCCTTCTTAATAATGTTTATAAATTATTAGTTATTTTCTTTAAAACTATGTATTGCATAATAAGTAAACCTGTATTTATATTTACTCAAGATACTATTAAAATTCAATTATTTTATTTTGCTTGTATAGGTAGAAATATAAGTTTAAAATCTAAAAAGGGAATTTCTTTAGTTAAAAATAGAAAAAGAATGGGTATAGGATCTGCAAAAAAAGTAGTGTTTAATAACTTCTTTAGCAAATTAACTAAATATTATCCTAAGAAATTTAAATTTATTTGTGCAATCTTAAGTAAATTCTTTAATAAAAAAGTAGAATTAGATTTAATTAGATTACATAAGCCTTATTTTAATAGCGATATTTGTGTTAATTTCTTATCTTTAATTATTAATAGAAAAAATGTTTCTAAAGCTATTCTTAAAATTTTTGCTAGTAAATCTATGAATAATTTATTCTTACCCAATATTTGTAATTATAAAATTTTGGCCGATTCTACTTCTCTAAATCTTAATCAGGACTTGATGAATAAAGAAGATAACTTAATTAGAAAAAGAGAAAAGGCAATTCAATTAGTAGACAACTGGTTTGGATTGTCAGATTATTTTGATAATAATGAGGTGATTAAATCAAGAGTAAATAATGCTTATTTAACCGGTTTAAAAATTAAAATTAGTGGAAGACTAAGAAGAGAACCTGTAATACCTAAAGTAACAACTAAAATTTTTGAAAAAGGATTTACAGCTAAAGGTAGAATTAATTATTCTGAAATGGCTAGATTTACACATAAAAATAGAAAAGGTGCTTTCTCTATTACTATTAATGCTGGACAAAATTTCTAAACTCCTATTAATAATTATATAAATATTATTTTTGTTGTTTGTTTATTTTTAATTTATTGTTTTATTTTTTATTTTGTTTATTCTTTATTCTTTATTCTTTATTCTTTATTTTAAACCCACTTTTCTTTGCTTTGTATCTTCTGTTGTTTATATAGTGTTTTTAGATAAGTATATATATTACATATAGTTGTAGCTTGAATACTTGCTTTGATTAAAGATTGATATTAAGAATTTTACTTTAACTTTCCATTAAAAGAAAGGATAAAAATAAAAACTATTTAAACTGCTAAGCAGGTAGAGGATTATATCTAATAAATTTTATAAAAATAAAATAAAATAATATAAAAAATATAATAAAAACAATAATTGCACCTAGTTTTTAAATAAGACTTATATTTAATATTAGTTTAAGATTATTAAATAAAACTTATATGTTTAGTTAATCTTTTTTAGCATGAAAGAGTTAAGTTTACAGATGGTTCTGTAGTAGACCTGCAAAGTCTAAAATTTAAGGTTCAATTCCTTCTTAACTCTAAAAACTTATTATTTTTTGTTTAGAATTTTAGTTTAAACTTCACTTAATAGCTTTAGTTTAAGTTAGTTATTGATATGGCAAGTAGATAATTTAATATTTTATAATACACTACAATACATTATTAGGACAAATAAAATTAAATAATAAAGAAAGAATATACTTGAGCTTAATTAAAAATGAGAAATAATTTTACTGTTTATTTTTTAAAAGAATATAAAAGATTTTATCAATATTGACTTTATTTAACGAACATGTTGTAATGGTAAACAAGTTCCTCTTAAGAAGGAGTGGGTGAAAACCCGTAAGAGTTCAAGTCTCTTTGTTCGTATTGTTTCAAAGATAGTGTTTTATTTTGTTTATTTTTCAGCAAAGTAGAAGAAATGGCTCTAACTGCCCACTTGGCAGAAATTGCCCCTCCATGCCCCTGTGCCCCTTTGCCACTAAAAATTATTTTTATTATAAAAGTATTTACTTGTATCAATTAATAATAAAAAATCTTACAAAAGTATAAATATAAGTTATTAGTGCTCTGTGTGCTTTTTTAGTTGAGT
>Ga0153942_1000079_pt1 | contig 31415 bp, 33 predicted proteins | sample TSNJ026MetaG_FD_104731 | JGI IMG/M metagenome (GOLD analysis project Ga0153942, IMG submission 104731) | Attine ant fungus gardens microbial communities from New Jersey, USA - TSNJ026 MetaG | ecosystem: Host-associated > Fungi > Mycelium > Unclassified | place: USA: New Jersey, Brendan T. Byrne... | reverse complement strand
TTTGCACATGATATTGATCTTTATCCATAAATTATCATCTGTTCTTGAATAGAACAAAGGACTGCCCTAAGATGGTTAGATTATCTTTATTTCAAGAACAATAGCACTCCTATATGTAGAGCAATAGATAGTGATCATGTGGTAGGCTGTTCTGGTGCACAGGCCACCACAATCATGTATTTAAGGACTGTATGTCTGAGGATAAACCTTAGACTTAACAATATCTTTTGCTACTGTCTAAACTTTACTTTTTTGAGTCTTTTAATTATTAAATCATTAACTCACAAATCAGTAAGTGGCTATTTGTGATAGTTACTATCACAGTTGCGCTATAGACCAGTGGTCACATATTGTATGGTTTACCACTATACCAAAAGGGTAACATTAGCAAGGCTACTTGCTAATGAGGGTCTAGTTATTTATGTAGTTCTTTGAACAGGTATTTTGTTATATCTCCATGTCACTATTTAGTAGTCACTTTTTGTGACAGTCCCCTTATAGATTCTTCTAGAAGCTCTACTCTGGTTGCTCTCACATATTCTATATATATACTATAGTTGGAATAGAAGAGAGCCAGTTTGTACTATGATACTCCTATAGGAGTATTGTAAGGGGACACTTTGATGGTCACATCTAGGAGGGCTTAGCATGCACAGTATGGATAAGTATTACCTAATTTGCCCTATGATCTGTTTAGCCATTTTCTTTATAAACTCTTTTCTCTGGTTCTCATCTTTCCATTAGTACTAGATAGTCTTATAAGATAACATAGTTATTAATGTGTGAGTCATGTAATTGCTTGGCAATGTGCACAGACCACCTAGTGTAGATATATATACTAGTAGATATATAGTAGAATATCTTACTCCAATATTGATTGGAACTTCTGGGCTATTCACTGTTCCAACTTAAGTCCACTCCAGTCATAGTTACTTAGAGTAGATTAGGGATTGTACCATCCCCTTATAAGTATTATCTAGGAGTAATTATTTAGGAGATAATAAATGGAATTAAAAAAGAAAAGAATAATAAAATATAACTGAAAATTCAGTATATGACATCTGACTCTATCATTTGCATCACTTTCTGGAAACCAGAGTGCACTTTCACAGTATATTCATAGTAATTTCACAGTATATTCCTAGCCTTCCCATGCTACTCCCCACATTCCTGACACCCAGGCAGAAAGTCTATTTTCAATTTGTGGACTCAGGGCTTGACAAAAGCTTACAAAGTAAAGTATACCCTAAGGTCACCTTTAGTGAGCCCTATTTGTAAGATAGGACTCTATAATGTGGCTTGTACACTACCATGAACTGCATTTGAGCACTGTGTTTGATATAAAAAAAGTGTGGCATGTGACCAGTTGACAGGCTGACACCATATGGACTGCGACCGAGCACCGTGTGATAAACTGTTGATTCAAAAAAAAAAAAACAGGCTGACACCATACTTGTAGTACACCTGGGACAACTGGTATTTCACTGCAAACAACAAAAGAACTGAACTAGATCACCTCATTCTTGCTATTGCTATTGCTTTCCAAGGGTAACTATGAACTAATGAATGGCCTTCTCAAGCACAGCATGAATTGTCAAGCATATATAATAGGACGGAATTTGGGATCGGTAATAAACGATTTGACGCCGCTGTGTATGTTGTCCCAGAAGTATCAAATTCGCTGCACGTACTTACATAACATATGTACCGATCAATATCCCTCGACTGATTGTGCTCAAGCTCGTCTCATCGGCAAATAAAATAAGTCATGAGTCTCAAAACCTCGAGACACATAGATTGGCAATTGGGGGATGATCATTAACAGAAGAAAGGAGGAACTGTAAGGTGTACTACAGCGTACTCGAATACATATAAGGACAGAAAGAGCAACAAGAGGATGTGAAGACACCGGGAGACTCATTCGAATCTACAGCTGAAACGGTAGTGCCCGAGTCTGAAGCGTTGAAGTTGTATTAGGCTGCCGTTGCAACAGGCTGCGGCTCTTCCGTTCCATTGGCATTCTTGCCTGCACTAGCAGTAGCCCGTGCTTCTTGGATAGCTTTCTCGGCCTCGACCTTCTTCTTTTCCAATTCTTTCACCTGCTTATCCAACTTTACTTTGGGATTATTAAAGGTTACACTTTTATGTGGACTTGGGCCCATAGAGCCGGTATCAGGTGTCGATACAGTGACCATAGGGCCGTTCGCAGAAAGTCCTCGATGAAAAGAAGTGGGCAGAACACGGCCTTCCGGGTGTTTATAAGGGCAAGTTGTGCGAGTGCAAGCCGTCCCAAAATGACAGGGTGTTACGTGCTGCGAGTTTGAGATTGGGCGGGGATGACTGAACACACAACCCAGACGATTGCAGGAGAGACCGAAGCGACAAGGTGTAGGATTTAAAGGGGCATGTTGAATGACGGGAGTAGATATTGACGATGGGGTAGCTGATGAACAGTAATAAGTAAGCTACATTCCTACAAGAGGAGAAAACTTACTGTTAAGGATCGCAGGACTCACGTGAGCTCTAATGCAATCCTTGTCTTTACAGTTTCTGCCGTTTTCACAGGCTTCCTTACTGAGCACGACACCGCTTTCTGGTGTTGCTACAGGCGAGGGATGAGACCACCGACAGTGGGCATTCGTACATTTAAGGCCAAATTTACAAAGACTCGGTGACTGAGGTCTTTCGGGTATGGCATACGGAATTGGTGGAGCAGCTTGCATCGGTGTTGGAGCAGCAACGACAGGGGCGGCAGTCATGTTGAAAGACGCAGGGCTAGAAGATGGGGCAACAATTGTTGGAACGACTGCGGATGTTTTCGAGGGTCGGTCCGGAAGCGCTGTCACGTCTGATACCGGTGCAGTAGTCGTCTCAGATAAATTAGGAGGCGCTGCATGAGATCCACCACGTCCCCTCCCAGAACCCCGTCCGCCTCTTCCATTCCCTCGTCCTCTGTTCACTTGATTGGTGTGGTTGTTGGATCCAGCAGGTAACACTCGCATATCACCAGGAACGCCACCACCTGGTACATTCAGCCCTTGAGGTGCGAACCCTTGTAATATCCCAATCTGTGACGAGAGCTGTTGCATAAGTGCCATGTTATTCATGAATATTTCTTGCAACATGATGGGATTGGCCATCGCCATAGCATTAATGTCCATCCCTCCAAGAGGCATTCCTGAATATCCGTTAGCCATCATCATATTAGGGTCTGACGAATTATTAGTGATGTTGTCGATTCTAGCCTGAATCTCGTCGCGTTGATGCCTGGCAGGCCCTGCATGTCCTCCCATCCGATCCAGTAAGCTACGAGGATTTCCACCTGTGCCACCTTCACGTTGCATTGCACGGGGGCCGGTTGGTAGATCCGTTCTCCGCGACTTGTTGGGATGGCTTGGGGAGGGAGAGCGTGCCGATGCAGAACGTTTCTGTGAAGAGCCAGAAGACGTTGCTTGGGAGACCGCTTGTTGATATATCCCATTGCGTAGGTGTGAAGAACGATTGGGAGCATCACGAGGGGGAGGTTCACGGGTGACTGATTGTTCATTGGGCTGGACAGAAGGTGCCTGTGGCTGGGAAAGCACTTCAGAGCCTGCGGCACCCTTTTCCGCCTCATTGAACAGCCAATCTGTGAAAGTAGGATCTGAATCCCGAATTAGTTATATAGAATCAAGTAAAATCAAACCAGACTTACCATACTCTGAACCGATCACTGTATAGAAAAGTTAAGTCAGTGGGCAATGGCGGAAGAGTGGAGTGAAAGAAGCATACAGTCCTCCAATTCAGTCGTGATTTGAGCTGCTATGGGTGTGAGTAGAGGTACAACGTGGAGCGCTTCAAACTCACCTGGACTCTTATTGTTTATGACCATTATTGTGATATACTCTGCCATCACTGGGTCTGCGTTGCCGTTTATTATAATCGCGCGCTCATTATATCGTGTCTTGACCAACCTGCATCTGGACTATACCCTCGCTTCGTTAGTTCGTCTTGGATGGATTGCTGCACAGAGAGAGCATTTTAAGCATTTATGGCAGAAGAGCGAATTCTAAGTAGACCTACCTGCAGGGCATTTGCACGTTCTGTACCCATTGTAAGACCGAACGGCATTTTGTATGAACTCTTGGGGACCTTGAACGAGATTGATTTGTAACTCCGCTCAATTTTAGCCTTCAACACAACCATACAAGGATAAGCAGGGTTATATTGTGGCACCAGGAATGGACTACCTAGTCTTTTGGACAGACATAAATCTGATGGATATGACTGGACATCCTTCAAAAAATGATGATCCCTGTTGCGGGGAATAGGATGTCTCAATAGACATCTGATCCAATTACCCTCACACTGAAAAGGGGACCTAGAAACACACATCAACAAACTGTGAGCTACAAGGTTCACACAGAGTTTATGCCCAGAACATATAATCATACTTCAACTTCTTACTCTCACTATTGTTTTCTGTTGTCATAGAGATGGCAGAGTAATATGTGGATTAACGAAAGTAAAGTCTGAAAGGTCCAGAGTCTCCTTTGACACACCACCACAACAGTGTCACACACTAGCCTGCTGTTTGCAACCATTTCCCAGCATTTGTACTAGTTTGCCATCTCCCTTAGCTTATAAACCAACAAATTGTATCTACTGCCTTAGCTTTGTTGACAACGTTTACAACTAAGTAGAACTAATCTGAGCCCATCTGTCATTCTTTCAGGCTCATCTCCAGGACTTCAGTGTGAGGGTAGATCTAGCTTCCTGTTGTGATTAAACCAAAAAATCAATTGTAAAGTTCACACTTGACGCTTGAGCCACAATAGAAATCAATCTCAGGTCCATTATCTACATATTAACCACTCTTTCCCATAGATCTTCCCTAACAACTAGAGTTTCCCTTGTATGAACCTCTATCTCTAATCCTACCTAGAATGTCATATGCTTTGCTATCTAGGCAAAATCTTTAAAACACATTGATACTACCAGTTACTACTCCAGCCTTCCTAATGGACAGACTCATGCTGGAGTATAGATTAAGATATGACATTGATTTAGGAATATCACTAGAGTTATGTTTCAGTCATGTTTTAGCATTACATATGTAGTTAGTTCATGATGAAAAATTTTGTATGATGATGGAAGTAAATCCATTTTGGATCACAACAGAATTTCTGATTCGATTCAAACCCTGAACAATAAGCAAAAACCCTTGATCGTTGGTAGGATAACCAGACTTAATCTGTGAGATCGTTCACACTTTTAACTTTATGTAGATTAGATTTGGAATTGCTTCTCGTTACTCCGCGGCTCTTTCATTGCTCTGTTCATGGTCTTCGGAGATAAAAATCAATGCTGGAACAACTATTCATCAAGATTCTTAGACTCAGTTCAGGAGGTTTCGCTGAGGAAAACGTCCGTTGAGCTGAAACACAAAAAGTTATGTCGAACATCCATCGTGAGGTCAGATGACAATCATTGGTTAACTCATCGGATTGATAACTAAGCACTGTTTAAGAAATCCACTTTTACATGTAAATCCCAGACGCCTGGTGATTTGAGAGACGACGTGTTCAACCAGAAGTGAAAATCAAGAGAACCATGGCTTATCAGTACGCAATGAACGAACGCACGTAATTATGCAGAGGTATGATGACGTCTATGTGGAGACATCTTGGCGCACAGCAGAGACTGCGGCGCCAGAGAGGCCAGCTGAATGGAGAATCCTCGACAGAGTCTGAGGACGAGGAGGACGAGTGAGAGATGCAACACCTTTTTGAGGCATATGTCGGATAATTTAGGTCACGAGATTTGAGCACGTGCGCAGAAAAGAAGGTTGTTATATCGTTTTATATTTCAGCAGCCATGTCCTTGAGTCTCAGCCAGTTGCTTGCACACGACGCTCCTCTGCTCTCCCCACCACTGTCTCCTATGCCAAACTTCCCTCTTGAAATGGAGTATCCCTCCCCTCTCCAGGACTTTCCTCCTTCGCCCCTCCACCCCTCCCGCGCTCTCAAGGCCCGCATCTCCCTCCATGATACACAACCTGATGCCTGCGCCTCCACCCAACAGCTTTTCCAACTTGCTTCTTCTTCACCGCCCGCCAAGAAGATTCATAAGCGCTCCGCAAGCCCTGCACCTGCACCAACCAAGAAGGCCCGTGGACAAGTCTCTTCCAAGGACTTCGTGCATCCAGATGTCACTGGTCTTAACAAGCGTGAAGCTCGTCTGGTCAAGAACCGTGCTGCTGCTTTTCTCTCCAGGCAGCGTAAACGCGAAGAGTTTGAAAATATGGAGCAGTAGGTGTCTGTCCACCCTGTCCATGTTTAACGAACCTCATCGACACTTGTAGCCGCGTTTCTGAGCTCGAAACTGAGAATGCACGCCTTCTTGCTCTCTCTCAAAACTCCCAGGTGTCTACTGACCCTAGTGCCCTCGCCTCCGAGGTTGAGCAGCTCAGGGCCGAACTCGCTGCCGTCCGTGACCGAGAGCGCGAGCTTAGTGCCCAGCTAGCAAGCCGCTCAGAACCCGCAGTCAAGCTCGAGGCTTCTGACTCGAATGCTATTCTATCTTCTCCTGCCCGTTCCCCAAACCTGCCCTTTCCGAACAAGACCGGCGCCAGCCTTGGTTTGATGGTATGTGCTAAATTTAGTTATCCTTCCTCGGTCCCTCAGATGCAACAAAGCAGGTCCTCCTGTGTGCCCTTCCCAGCCTCCTTTCAATGCCCATGCACAGCGCTCCGAATACCAGTTTTACGATTCCAACACCCCTTTCACCGCCTTCTTTTGATTTCAACTCCTGCCTTCCCACAGACTATGATTGGTCCCGATCCACTCCCTCCTCCATCATGGATCTTGACCCTCATTACAATCTTTCTGACACTGCGTCTCTGACCCATCGGCTTGAACTTTCTTCTGATCTCGATCCAGATCACGCCTGCGCTTTCGGTAATCTGGACGTTTCCTTTGATGCATCTCCGGAAAATGGTAAAATTCGTGTCAAGATACACAATCCTTCTTCTTCCACCTCTTCTAGAGCAACCTCTCCCGGCACCACATCTTCCTGGGACTCAGACCATCCCATCAAATATGATGGTATCTATGCTGCCCCATCCCCTTCCATGTCTTCTGCCTCTTCCTCATCCATAGCTACCTCTGCTTTATCCCCCATAACTTCCTCAGACCCTTTTTTTGGCGTCGGTGGCTCTGTGAATGATCTTGATTTTGATCTTGGACCCTTTGGTCACAACAGCCACTTGGGTAGCTTGCCACCCATCAGTGATAGTTTGACTTGTCCATCCCTACCGTCGGCTGTCGTCACGAAATCCACTATTCACTCTTGTGGACAATTCACCAGTGCCATGGCTACCGCTGGCTTTGGCAGTTATGAGCATGCGAAACCCGATTTTCAGGCACAGGGACAGAAGAGGAGGGTGAGAATTACACTGAAGAGTATGCCTCAGGCCGGCGGTGCCGAGGGTGGGGAGTGGGAAGTTCAGATTCGTTAGGGGTTCCGCTTTCCTCGCTTTCAATATCGTTATTCTCTGACTTGGGCAGTTTTTCCATAGCGTATGGCCCGTTTATTATCCCCAACTTCTTTTTCGACATGTATTATCTAATTGTCCGCCCCCTTTTTCTATTTTTGTCCCTCTGGTTGATTGGTTTTCGTGTCCTTGTCTCGTCGAAAATAGTGGTGAGCACCACTTGTATTCCCCTTATGCATACATGCCTTCATCTCCACAACACATCGTCTACTTAACTAGTATGCGTTCACTTCGTTATTATGGTCGTCTCCTCTCTTTTCTTGTCTCTCTTCTACTGCATCGCATACCAAGGCCTCATATATACATGACATCACATTTATAACATAGATACATCCCTATAGCATATACCCTATTCGCTATTCCTTTTTCTCGTTGTTTTTCTTGTCTGTCCGTAGTCTTATGACAGTATGTTTACGATCGGACATTGCTTTTCTTTTTTCTTTTGTTGAAGAGATATAGAGTTCTTTGAATGTGAGAAAGTGAATCGTTTTAGATTGCAAACCCATGAGTGAGAGAGAAGGAGAGAGAGGCGAAGGGGATCAATATGAGTATGTGGATAAATAAAATGAATGGACGTTGTCAATTGACACATTGAGGTCTTCTTGTACCCCCAAAAGCAGAAAAGGAGATGGAAATGGTGGTGGCGTTGGAGAATCAAAAAACGAAATCTAATTTATTATGGATGAAAAGTTAGGCTGGCGGCTAGAGAGAAGTTGCTGCTATTCTTGGAGAAGGTTTGTGCTATTGTAGTAAGAATCAATGCTAAAGGATACTATTGATGAAATCCATAAAAAACTCAAGAACACAGATCATTCAATATATTTCAAACTTCTTGTATTCGATACTAGCGAAAAGATATGCAACCAGTCTTTCTAAATTGTCTGAGACAGTGAAAATGCTGGTGTATTACTGCCAAAAGCCATCAGTATGGGAAGGGCCGTCATATCTCTAAGGTGCCAAGATACCAGCCTCGATAATGATCTGGTTCACTATGATGACTGTGTCAGTGATTCTTAGTCTGCAAGATTTGGAGCACTTCAGAGAAATGGGATACCAGGAATGAATATGTGTTTCCTGTGTAGTCCACTCGGAAATATCACATCGTACAAGGATGAGGAATTCGAGATGAGATAAGAATGACGTATGAGGAACGCGACAAATTGATTAACCTTGCACCCTTGCGCAAGTGCCATTCCTTGATCACTTCCAGGACCCTGAAAGAGATGGCAACAGGTCTGACAATATTGCTGTGTATTTCCTCAACGAAAGTATCACAGATGTGTATTTGCCAATCATTCTAAGCGATTGATACGCTATATGTAGAGCTGAAATACGGATTAAACATGTCCTCGTAAAATGAACTAGCAACCATTTCTTACCTGGAGAGAGTTGCAATGCCTGAAGTGGCCTCGCTGCCACCCTGGACAGTTGTCAAGTACTGAGAGGCACTCAATGTCTGGCTCGATGTCAAATACTATGAACAAGTTTAGATTATTGCAAATGAACGACAGATTCCAAATACCTTGAGGAAAAGATTCAAATCACCACTGAAACTCTGAGCAGTGCCACTCGTCAGTAAGAAAGAGAAAACATTGTTAGCCCCGTTGCTCCCAGAGTAGAGATTCCTACGATTACCAAGGTTCAGACTGGTGTCAATAAATCAAAGGAGCGAGTGTACTTGCCAGGTGTGCCCTGCAATGCTGATGTTGCTTGCAACAGGTTTGGGCGTGCCATCTGAATTATATTGGGAAGAAATTGGTCCAGCATTGAAATTTGCAAGCCAGATCATGATTTCATTCTGGTTGCTTCCTCCAGCACTCGACGAAGTAAAGAGGTCATATGCTACATTGGCGACGATTGAACCGGAGGTTGTCTGTGACCAAGACCACACAGCCTAGGTTAGGTTGTCAGGCCTGATTCTATGAACTGGATCAAGTTAAACAAATACATTGATACTGCTAATAGCCGAAAGTTGTCTGTTCAGATTTGCATTGAGGTTGATATTCGTGTAGCTCTTCACGCCGCTGCCGCCCTGCCATGTCCAACTGTCTTTCCAAGCGAGGTTTGTACCGCTGAGAGAAACCAGATTGGCACAGCTTTGACCGCTTGACGCATTGTCCTTGCCCCATTGGTCAAGGTACATGGTATACTGACCGGCAGTGACAGTATCCCATTGGCCTGCGGAACGTGGTCAGATTAGGCGATTCGTCCATGAGGTCAGGGACATACCACAGTGCTGGGAAGTGTCAACTGACTGGCGTTTTGCGACGTTTTCTACAGGAGTAGAAGAAACAAATGGTACTAGGAGAAGAACAGCAGTCAATTTCTTGGAGAACATGGCTTCGATGTTCAATGCTGTAAGGATATTCTGCCGCAGTACATTGTCGTTTATAAAATATAGAGAATCGCCGAGATTTAATCCTTGGTTTTCCCCGGCTCAATATCAACTGAACGTTGACTGTTGAAATCTTAATTATCCGATAGGTGAATTACCCCAGGTAGTCAGAATCATAGAGCCGTTGCTGATCGTTTTTGCCCATCCAACGGGCCGCTACTATAACATGTCATCTTACAAAGGTCATCTGGGTTCTTGCGTTCATCACATGTGTTTTAGTCACACGATGCTTGAGAAGCTGGCTCTAGGTGATCTTCCACATGAGCTCAAATAAGATTAGCATCTTGTCTAGACGGATAAATGATATAGACTCGCCAACCTATGTACTGATGGAGCCAAAGATTGACTCTTGATAGCTATCTGTCAAGAGATCACGCTGTCTTTAGTCAGGACAGGTACTAGGTATTCAAGAACAAAGAGAAATACACACGGACATTGTCTCCCAGCTACCGTCTTGTATATATTCCTGCCTCGAAACCACTGAGATTTGGTCTTCTCCTTTGCATGACTGTGAATGAGCCTTTTCAGGGAGACCTTTTTCAATACAAAACTTTACAAAAAATGTATTCTCCCTAAATATTCGACAAAATTGGACTGCATTTCTCTTTACACCATTCAACAGGTGAACGAGAGGATATAATGCCGAATGTATCTACAAATATGATAATGCAGAAGATAAATTTTCTCTTGAAGGCGACAAGAAGACTATATTGATATAGATAGGATAAACCTGAGATCAATATCAAGTAAAGTAGTGAGTAGGCTAATCTCACGTTAAGCTCAGAAAAAAGCGAAAACCCGTTACGAGAGTCTCGCCTTAGCTACCTGTATTTACCTCTAACTACCATCATAAAATGATAAATCTGATCATCAGGAAATGAAACTCAAACGTATTTTCAGTGTAGCACTCGGATTCCAACACCCCAGTCTCTCAAACGAGATGATAACTGGCATGTACAACACATCAGTACAGCATATGTATGCTGTGCTCTGCACTAGTAATTCTCGTAGACAACCAACAGATGATAGGACGAAATCAAACAGGGTGAGGGGGATTTGATCCGACGTTAGAGCAACTTCAGAGTATCCATTTGAGGCTCGACATATTTGAAATCCCAATGAGTAGTATGGATATAATTTGAACATTAACTAAGGATCCTACACCCTGGCTTTCTGGCCCATACCAATCCGCTAGTGGCTATTTTTGTCTTTGAACCTATTGATGGGTCTACCAGGTCCTAGCCTAGAGAACACTCTGGGGATGAGTGAGCCCCTGATGATGCATTGATCATGCCGAGCAACACTGAGTTTACTCCTGTCAGCACTTCGTATATTTTTCCGGAGAAGCCATGATGAAATGGGAACATTTAATCCTGGCTTCTTGGCTCTCCTGTCTTAATCAGTTGAGTCTACGCGTTGTGTTGTAAATGAGATGGTGGTATACCAGTGGGCATACTCGAGAGATTGGAATAGAAAAATGGCACCTGCATGTCACTACGAACAGGTCTAAGTCTCAAAAAGAAAAAATGATATTTATCTTCATGGTTGTTCCAATTGACACCACCCTGAGCTCGAAATCCTCGTTATTAACTGACTCATCGACTTCGTAGCATTTCGTATCGTAAGTCAATGTTCTAGGAGTCAGGGAAGCACGGGAACGCCTACATCTCGACATCTATGAAGGGCATTCCAATTTTTGTGGTCAAGGTCGACGCTTCACAGTGCGGACAGAAGTGATGCTAAAATCGGTGGTAGCAATACTGAAGTCGAAGCATAGCAGGGGCAAGTAATTAAGTAAGTGTTGCATTTTCAAATCTCAGTGCTGTCGTTCAAAACAGTAATCCTGGTCAGAGCGCGTTGGAGTGTAAGATACTTAATGGGAAGTCGATCAGAACTCGTGACGAAAGCACCTAAGTTGGAACTCTCATCTCGTTTCGTTTATACGAGTGGATGTTACTACTACACACAGGAACACTTCGGCCCTCATTATCGATAGCCTTATGGCCACGCTTTGGGGCGCAGCAAAACTATTCTACTCGTTCAAGTTCTCTTTCATCAAAATTGCCCTCGTCTCATAGAAAACGGTACCTCGATGAGACTACCCCATTGGTTCTTGCAGAAAATAGATGCGCAGAAGTGACAACATGGGACCTGCTTAGAAATATGGCGGAGGCTTTTGCTCTAGTAAGGGCTGTCGAACAAAAGTACGGGCCTGTTGAAAGTTTTACATTTCGAAAGGTACGCCTAGACCTAGACCCGCCTGCCAAAAGCCTATCTGAACACATCTAGGATGCTGAATCACCTAACATCTATCAAACCCGAATAGGAATAACCTTTCGTAAAATTGAGTCGTTGAATCAATTACCCGTTTTGCCTGAAGCCCTTCATATACGAAGCCCAAAGGTTCAGTCCAAACACCCGGGAGGGATTGGTTTAGATGAAATCAAACACTTCATCACAGGAGATGTGGAGTTTCTTACAGCTGATCAGGTCAGCTCGATGGATCGGGAAGAAAGAACTATCGATTTCCGAATACAGCGTGCCAGTATGTGTGGTTTCTGTCTTCTTGTAGCTTTCAAACTGACAAATCAAATGAAAGGCAGGGCATATTTTTCAAATTCTCCCCTCCGTTCACCTCCCATGAGCGAATTCAAGCGAAAGGCCATCGGCTCGAAAATGCTCCAATGGGGTGGATTTCATCCGATGAAACCAATTGATTCAACACTGCCTATCACCAATCAAGATCTGACAAACGAGACTATGGACCATGTTTACATGCGGAGAACGTTGAGATTTTGGGCAAATTATTGTGGAGAGCCAAATTCTTTCGAGATTCAGTCCGAGGAAACTACAAATCCGGCTCCAGTGGTGCCACAGGTGATGGGAAAAACTGAACCTGAGCAGTCAACTGTCGTTGATGACTGGTTCTCTATCGTCGAGCAACCAAAAAAAGTTCTACGGGAACCCATAGAACGGCTTTTGGGAATGGACGATATCCAATTTCGTAAGACACCTCCTGCAGAGCCACAAGTCGTCGAGCCCAAGGATATCACATCTATAGAAACTACCACTGGTAAACCGACTGATACGGATTTACTCGATAATGTATCATTCACGACACTTCCACTTTCCAAACATACCCACACATCGCGAGCAACCGGATTCGAAGCAGAACACACCTTTCCAGTGTCTTCATCTTCTATCCTTCCTTCAAGTTCGTCTGACTCGATTGGTTCTGACTCAGATAAACCACAATCTCTTTCCCCATCTGTTGCTCCTACTTCTTCGGTTGAAGACCTGAAACCAGAAGCTGGCCAAGTTGTACTACCAAGGTCTGATGACTGGAAAATTTTACCAGACAGGTTCACTGAGGGCTCAGAAACTCGTAATAACGAGACTCGAGAGGCGAAAGGAGTGGAATTGGAGAGCGACGGGGTCGCCAACGCAGACAAATCTTAGCTTGAATGTGGTTCTGATCTCTTTAGACTATCTGATAGAGTAAATGGTAATACACCACTTGAAATACAACTCTGATGAGAAGTGCTTGTCCATATTTGGTTCCAAGTTTCCAAACATACATTTGGATAGATTAAGCATTCTCGACGTTGCCGGCACTCTTCAAGACGAAAATGGGCTCTACCAGGTGAGTTATGACTCTGTGATGTCCTAGGGAACGTACGGTGGGCTTGTGTCAAATTTGGAGCTGGACGAATGGGCTGGATGGGTCTTGGCTTGAATGGATGATGTTAATTCCAGGATTTCATCAGAACCTTCCGCCCCCTTTCTTGTGTCTGCACGCCGACCTCAGGATTCTGGTGTTGTTTATCATTATACTTGAGATTGACACTCAATAGAAATGCATGAACTAAATATGATATCTGTTGTTACAGGTTGTACAGCAAAGGCCGTGTTCTCGGCCACAAGCGGGCTAAACGCAATTCTCGTCCTAATACCTCACTGATTCAGATTGAGGGCGTTGGCAACAAGGAGGATGCTCAGTTTTATCTTGGCAAGGTTTGTGAATTCCGAGCTGAATTGAGCACAATGATTGAAACCTATGTTTCTTAGCGTGTTGCATACGTCTACAAAGCCAAGCGGGAAATCCAGGGCTCTAAAATTCGTGTGATCTGGGGGTGAGCGTTTCATGGAATCTGTCTCAGTCAGTGCGCTGAGAGACCTTACATCTAGTCGTATAACCCGGCCACACGGCTCATCAGGCGTTGTTAAAGGAAAATTCCGTTCAAACCTTCCTCCCAGTGCTTTCGGTGCCTCTGTCCGAGTGGTGAGCATCTTGCAATCGCAGATATGGAGTAATTATATTGATTTCGACTCTGTCCAGATGCTTTACCCTTCTAACATCTAATTATCTGTATGCAATACATATGGCCTTTTTTCTACTTTGTACTGTGTGATGCAATATGGTATATCATGATCAAGAGTGTTTTATGAATTAGACATTGAGCATAAGTCAAGTTGAAGATGTGTACTTTCCTCCGAGATCCTGGATCATCAGTTTCCTCGGATCTCACGTATTAATATATTAATAAGTTCACTCCACCTCTCCCTTGATCATCACTTGCAATGTTGACCTTTACGCATCGAATTCTTCGTCAGGCAGTTGCTGGAGTCAGACTGCCAGCAACCACTGGAAGCCGAACTGCAAGTCGTGCGTAAACGTCTTGTTCTTGACGTTACTCCTCATTCAGTCCTCGCAATTTATTGCAGAGCTTTCCAAGTTTAATTGGGAGGTGGGTGGAATAAATATTGAAGTGATGTCGTCACGGAGGTATGTTTCTTTTTAGGATCCCTTGAACTTCGAGTCACAGTTGACGGAAGAGGAGATTGCTATCCGGTGCGTATATGCATGCGCCTATTGACCATTCCTGACACTGTGTTAGCGACACTGCTCATGAATACTGCCAGGTCAGTCGTTCCTGAAACTACAGTCATAATTCAGACAGTCATGTTGGACAGGAGAACTTGATGCCTCGAGTGCTCCACCAATGGAGGACAGAGGGTTCGTCTTTGTCCCTCTATAATTCAGAGATGCGCTACAACAACAAATACAGAATTCAATCATGACATTCTTCCAGAAATGGGAAAGCTTGGTCTGCTTGGACCTACAATTAAGGGGTATGGTTGTGCTGGGGTTAGCAATGTTGCATATGGTCTAATCATGCGTGAAATTGAACGGTACGCTATCCTTAGTAATTCCAGAAAAAAACAAATGTCAAGGTATTGCTTTCCCTCCAGGGTTGATTCTGGCTACCGTTCCACGACATCTGTACAATCTTCTCTCGTGATGCACCCTATCAATGAGTTTGGTACAGAGGCACAAAAGGAGAAGTATCTTCCTCGATTGGGTACGTCCTTTCGAGCGCGTGCTGTGGCACTTTCGCCTCGTATGCATAAATTGATTATGTAGCCAAGGGGGAGATTACTGGTGCTTTCGTGCGTGTCCCCTTGTTGGTTCAAGGAACAGGAGACTGATCATCCCTGTGTCAGGGCTTGACTGAACCCAACCATGGTTCTGATCCTGGAAATATGGAAACCACCGCTGAAGAGGTTGATGGTGGGTTTATCCTGCAGGGTAGCAAGACTTGGATCTCCAATGCACCTGTCGCGTGAGCACTTCGTTCCCAGTATTGTATCATGTATCTATCCTATTACAGGGACCTGTTTGTTATTTGGGCGAAATGCAAGTGGGATAATCGCATCCGCGGTTTCCTCGTCGAGCAGGTGCATCTCTTCTGTTGCAGGCATTGAGGTGGTAATTAATAAACCTGTAGGGATCTCGGGGTCTCACTGCACCAGCTATCAAGAACAAACTTGCACTCCGTGTATCCCTTACTGGTTCCGTCTTCCTTGATAATGTTCAAGTTGGTCAGGACTCGCTCCTTCCTGGAACCAAGGGTCTTGGCTCTGCCTTCTCGTGTTTGAATACTGCGCGGTAAGACCATCGTCCCTCCTCAGGTGCCATTTCCTAATGACTGCTCAACAGTTACGGTATTGCTTGGGGTGTCATAGGTTCTCTTGAAGACTGTCTTACGCGCACACGCGAATACGCTCTCGAGCGCAAACAATTTGGTCGTCCAATTGCTTCGTTTCAACTTATTCAAAAGAAATTTACCGATGCTCATACCGAGATTGCCCTCGGTCTACATGCCAGCTTACAGGTGGGTAGGGTGAAGGATCAGGGTCTGTTAGCACCGGAGATGATTAGTATGGTGAAGAGGAATAACTGTGGCAAGGCATTGCAGCAGAGCAGGATCTTGTTGGACATACTGGGTGGCAATGCTTGCGCTGACGAGTAATTATATCCTGGGCCTTTTTTCTATATCATCTAGCTGATACTCGTAAATTCAGGTATCATGTAGGCAGGCATGTAGCGAACCTGCAGGTGACAAACACCTACGAGGGTACAAATGTACGTTCATCATTCGAACTGGAAAAATCGTCAAGGCATCTGACCCTCGCTCTCCAGGATATCCATACGCTCATCTTGGGGAAGGCAATCACAGGTATCCCTGCGTTCGCCAATTAGGCATATATCATCGCTGTGCTCTGAACAAAGGCATGAAAATCTTCATATCTATAAATAAAATGCATCTTATTTTTTGGACTGGGCTCCCTTTCCTTGTCTTGTATTTCATCTGGAAAAGGAGAGGATGACTCGACGAACTCATCTGTCTTTCGACCCGTATCTCCATTTTTGAGCGACCATAGGAAAAGAAGAGATTTTTCGATAATTTGCTGAAAAGTAGCTTGTCATCAATTGAAGCGGCTCAATGCCTGAGGACGCTTGTGGACTGCGATTGAGCACCGCGTTATAGATTTGTAAACTAGAAATGCCTGAAGATAATCACAGAGCAGTGTCAACACACAGGGTCCTCTCACCAAACTTGATTTGATCTGAATAACTAGATACATGGATATGATGAAATTCCAAGATAGACTTCGGAAAAATGGGTAGCTAATATTCATGCTGCTCATGATTCTTCAAGCTCGCTGTTCATGACCCAAACAAAAAAGAGTAATGGTTAAGAAGGTAAATAGGAATTGTGCCTGGAATTATCTATGACCAGATGAATATTGGCTATTTGGATGATACTGTTGTAGATACTGCAGTGAGCCTGATCAATCAATCGACGGATATGCGATATAAACCCCTGGCCCAGAAATCTTCTTGAAAAAAAATCATGGGTGCGTGAACGACATCTCGCTGAACACGGTGATCCATGTTGTGCGAATAAGAGCATCCAAAAGCTGATACCTTCCTAAAGGCAAATGTCTGCAAGGGCTACATACTTAAAGCAGACAGTTATTAGACATTCATCAATCATGCAAGATAAAAATGAAGACACATGATCAAACCCCAGATTTACACTGCCATGTCCTACAACTGACTTCTTGGGTAGAACCACAAGGCGCTCCTGTTATTCGTATATCTGGTGTGGAACATACGATACGGAATACCGAAATTCTCGCAACAAAGGACAAGCGTGGCGTATGCCTGTCGTATGAAATAGGAATACACCAAACGGTGTCATTATCAGAAGTCGGTGATGAGGGATGGAATTGGAGTGATGATGCATATGGTGGGAGTGGGCAGGGAATTCAATACGAAGGTGGACCATTGTGCACCGACCAGAATGCAATCACTTCTGAAATCGGCCATCTAAACCTTTCAATGAGGTCGTAAATTTGCTGGTGGCAGTGCTGAGCTTGTCTGACCTGAAATGAACAAGAGAAGGGTCAATTACGAGAAGGCGCAGCTGCCAATCGGTTCGCCAGTGGTGGCACTCTTTTTTGCAATCTATTACTCCTCCTTAAACAGGGAATATCCTGGAGAAGGGAGATTTCTTCTAAAGCTTCTTCTTTTATCACGACCTCTTGATACGCATTGATTCTGACAACTTTTCTCTCCCCAATTTGATACTCTTCTCTTGAGCATTCCCTCATTTCTACTCGACCCTCACTGGGATACAAGGGGACGCCATTCCCGTAGATTCTTTTGAAAGATAACATGATGCTTTGTTTTCGCCATCCCTGGACTCTCTTGACCTTGGAAGAGAACAGACGTCAATATTCAACAACGATGCCTGGACCGTACATTAGCATACCCCTGCTAAGCGCCTAAGCTGTTGAACTGGAATATTCCTGAGTTCTTTGTGATCGAGTATGCGTAAAGCCTGTTCTTGTGAGGCTTTCTGGTACTTGAGCTTTTCGGCTGGTTGGTCTTGAGCCATGTTCTCTCGCGTGTATTTCCTCGCAGGTCGTAGCTTATAAGGATGGGAGGCTCTTTCAGTAACTCCTTTAGCTTGACGAGCTCGTTGGGCAGGCATTGGAATGAGTGACAAGTGTGTGTTAGGGGCACAGAGTTGTTCGTCAAATTTCGGAACAGCGCACAAGATTCGTGATCGTGGATTGCGTCGTGGTAATGCCGCATCACGCTTGTAGCTGTCACACTAAGACTAGTCTTATGTACATTTGCCTAGCTTCATGGTAACGGCTTCAGAGGTGGAAAGAAAGATAAACCAACTTTTTTTAAAGACTGTTGGCGCTCAAAAGAAAGGATGCTATATATTGATTTATCATCCTACTTTTATAAGCGAAAAAAGCTATCCTATAAATCTGTATAGTTTCGCAATAACCAGACAACCAGCACACCCAAAAAGCTGTGCTGGCCGGAACTCCGGGGAAATGAAGAACAATGAAATGAAGTAGTAAACAATCAAGAATCAAAATAACTGTATCCTTGATTGTCACACCTTTTGAGTGGAAGTACAACAGACAACAAGATCGATCAATGATCCAAAATATATAGTACATGAATAAACGAGCCCAAGCCTGATAACTGCTACCACTCAAATGATATCATGCTGGATGCCAACATATTAATCAAAGCATAAATCAATTGAAAACATCACGACTTCCCAACACGAGCAGAAGAAAGTCAGTTCCGCCGACCTTTTCGACGATTTGATCCGCGCTTCGGAACTTGAACACTAAATCCTTGGTCAAGATATTCCAGCCCGACATTGCTGAGAGGATGGAGCTTATCGGGCTTATCCAGACAGATATTCATGAACTGCATGAGGAACTGGCGATCATATCTAAATGCAGTCTCATTTCCAAGATACACAAATCTGTCTTTTTGAATTACTCACCGAAACCTGCCTTTCTTGGCATTGACATTTAGCTCACGTTTGGGTCCAGATATTCCTTCGGGATACGAGATACGCTCGAGATCGTCTATGGCTCGAACGGCGGGGGTAGTAATTAAATGGAGATCGGGAGAAGAAGGAGATTCATCCAAATTGAGGAGGGAAGGGCGTTTCTTGAGGGTTCCAAGAGACATTGCACCTTGGGAATCGCGTCCAGAGGGTGGTATACGATCACTATCCTTCGATGCACTAATTAATTTTCCTGCTTCCTTACCATGCCCAATTGTACTAGGTTTTTCTAGTTCCACAATTTGCTCTTTCCCCTCTCTCGAATCAGACTCGTGTTTTTCCTTCACTTTTCGGGAAGATTTCTTCTGTATGGCACACCAGTCATAACTCATAAACAACTGAAGAAACTGATTTAGCCTACCGTTTTATGAGTCATAGGTGTCGCAACACTCCAGTTGTTTTCACGCAACTTGATGACATCCTACAACGACATCAGCCAAACCCGATCTTCAAAAAGGGTCGTTCGAACCTGGAGCACAGACCGCAAACGAGGCTTCACTTTCGGATTATTGGTCAATTCCCCGATACGTTGAAAATATACATCCATACGCGCGCGCGCCTTTGGCGTGTCCAAGATAAACCCAACTTTCGTCAACATAACACGTAAACTTTCTATATCCTCCTTTTCAGGATTCATGTCACCCAAGAGTTTCTCCAACTGTTCATGCATGATATGTTCTGTCAACATCTCGAGTCTAAAAAACTCGCTGATCATTTTGACAAAGGCTAGGTTTCGTTGGTTGGCCTTTCGCGCAGCACGAGTCGAGTGCTTTTTGGCCTTGTTCTTCTTTTTTGATAACGTCTCGATGATTTCACCCTCGGCATTCTTCGATGCTACTGCTACCGTCGTAACCTCCTTCCGTATCCAAATCCTCTCGAAAAAGTCTTGACAACTAAGCAAAAGAAGCCTTCTGAAAAGCTGACCGCCCAAGACCGGTTTACCCTCCTCATCCCGAATTTCACGATCTTCCATCCCTTCACTCACCCGCTCCATCATTCTATAGCAAAGTTGGGCATACACCTCAAACGACGCCGTGTCATCTATCGCTGTCTTCAAGATAAGCTGAACGACACGACCAAGTGTCTTTCCGTCCCTCTTATTCACCCATTCGATAACCTGATCAGAGATTGAGTCAAACGTTTCCGTCGTTAACTCGCCGAGGAGATCTTTGACTTGAGGATCTAATAATTCAAGTGAAGGCAAGTTGTTAGAATCCTCGGCGCTGCCTGAACCAATCGCATTGATGGAAGAAGAGGATGTCGCTGCACATTTGGTGGTATGGGTGGTAAGCAGTTGACTGGATCCCATTGTAAAGCAAAAAGGTAGTCAGAGGCCTAAACAACAAGATCCAAGTCCAGGAAACAAGCCCACGGGAACGGTTTTGATGCGCAGCAGAGAACCAATCAAGCTTCCCTGCGCTTTCGACAATAGAGTGACAAGAGTTGTTAAGTTTATTATTAGGCTTCATCTTCTCAATGATGTCATTTTCATTACTTTCTGTCACACTGATAACCCAATCGCCCGACAACAGCTTGAGCTTCTGGCTGCTATAACCACAAAGATCATTTCTGTGAGCATGTAACGTTTGATAGGACAAATACAATCCCAAGAAACGTCGGATCGTGATTATCAACCGTCTAGAACAAGAAAGAAATATATGCAAGTGAGCGTCGACAAGACAAGTACGACTCTGTAATGAATGATGATGTTGTCAGTATACGACAGCGAACAGCTGGAAAGATAAACAAATATACAAAGAAAAGTCTCCAAGTTACAAGTCCTCTCCACACAAAAAAGTGTCCATCAGTAAAATTCTGATTCAGCCAGTCAATCTATCAAACGATTAAAATGCCCTCCCAAAAGTTCCTCTCCCCGCCATATTCGTTCCGCTTCCCTGTCTTCTATGCTGGAGATCCGGCATCGACGCCTGGGTAGCCTGTCGAGAATGATGATATGCAGATGGAAGTGTGTTCTGCTGAACAGGCGACCCTGCTCTGCTACTACTCTCCCACGGCACTTCTCTCATAGGTGTCCCAGATCTCGGTACACTGCTCCACTGTTGAGGCGGTGAGTGTCCTGATATATCACCGACCCTGGCCCATTGTTGTGACGGATGCAAAGCATGTCCTCCGAATGTAGATCTCCCGCTGTGATGCGGCTCGGTATGATATGACGGGGTAGGTGAATATGATCGCTGTTCTTGCGGTCTATAAAGTGGTGCCTCTCTTGTACTAGTTCCAGCCAAGAACGAGGAGGACTGGGTATACAATTGCGGTGAGCTACCAGGTAACATTGAATTTTGTTGTAAATGGGCTGGTTGTGGCGAGTAGTCTACAGCATATGCGTCTTGACGATGAGGGAGCAATGGCTGGTCCATTGAATCAATTGGCGTCATCTCGATATCCATCTGACTCTGGTTCATCGCTGACGATTGAGGACCTTTGGCCAAATACACATCATATCCTTGAAGTTTGTTCGTATTTCCACCAGCATAGAACGAGGGCTTGCTAGAATGCATTGTCGATGCATTATCCATCAAGGTAGTAGACGCAATAGATCTAGCATCCCAGTCCAACTCTCCCCGATCCCTCTGGTAGAGCACTGGGTCATATTCTAAATCACTTTGACTGATGGCCGCAATAGTGATACCACCAGGAACAATCTGCGCATCCATGCCCTGGCCATGATACTCGTCAAGCCTGGCTTTATCGTTGCTAATTTTACCAGAATACACTTGACTGAGAAGCGGCATCATTTTGGCGTGCAACATAGGAGTGAAAAGGTCCGTATGGAGAGCAGGATGTCCAAAGCGCTTCTCGAGCTTATGACCCTTGTGGTCGGCGCGTTCAGAATGAACTTGAGCTTGACGAAGCTCTTCTTCGTTGGGCGAGAAATACTGAAACAATGGAAGGAAGGTGCGGTTGATGTAGACCTTGTAAACCAAGACGATGAGAATGGGAGGGACTGTAGATATCCATTGGAAGGAGCTGAATCGGTATTGGAGGCCGATTGCTGCAAAAAAATCGTGAGTTGGAAGATTAGCTCGTTGCAGAAACTTGCCATACTAAGAATCATCAATAACTGCATGAGAACAACGCAAGTGAGCAAGCGATTGATAACGACGTTCCAGATTCGCTGTCACAACCTCAATACCCTGACCCAGAAGGATTCAAACGAAACACGTACTCCGCCACTTTCTACCTTGGAAATGAAGACATACATGAGCTGATATTTGTATACCCAAGAGCTGATCCAGAAGACGATAGCAGCGGCGACGACAACCAGAGGCGCAAGAGGCGCAAATACAAGTCCAACAGCCCCCATAAAAAGCTGATGTCCGGGTTGGTAAGCTTCGTAGGTAAGACTGATATCTGATGTCGCAAGGACTTACAATATTGGAGCTGTGCAAACTCGATAAGTTAATGATCAGGGTGCAGAACACGAGACTCACTAATAAATGGCATAATGGAACTCGGGAGGTTGCGTCCATTCACGAATGTCGCGTGGTGTCCGACCAAAGACACTAGAAGTACCGATAAGAATCTGCAATATCATCCAGAAATAGAGTGCCTACTGAGTCTTGAAAGACAACCAAACAAGATTAACAATTTGTGCGAGGTCGAAGACTGCTAAGAAGCCACGGAGGCTGAGTTCGAATAAGTCCCCTGAATGTGAAACTCAGAAGAATGGGCATACGGGAAAAATGTCAACCAGTAGGAAGCCTGGTTGATATACGTCCTGTTAATCTTATCTGGCAGCTCTGGATGGACGACTTAGTCAATGCACACAAAAAAGGGAAGGACCATAGTGCTGACTGTGAAGGTTATCCACAATTTCCGAGAAGCTAGCCCTGTTACCAATCTGGTCCACGATCTCTCTGACAGAGTCTGGCGCAATATATCCATCAGCAACTACTTTGAAAACCCAACAAAGCCCAGTCCTCACTGAAGATGACACCGATTAAAGTAAAGATGATAAGTTGCGAGATCACCAAAAATGCGAAATATCGAGCGACGACAGCACGATCAAGCTTTGAATGTGTGAGGGCGCCCATGTACTTTGAGAATCTTCATAAGCGACCATTTCATCGTACTCCAAAGTGTAGGAAATTTTACCTTGGTTAACCGTCGCATGATGATAGGAAGGAAGAAACCAAAGATGCCAGAGATCGCAGGTGGCAACACACCGGAGATGAAAGCGAATGAGACTTCATTATCTTCATACCATGCCTCTAAAAAGGGAATATATTTCCTGATCTAGATCAAAAGTGCGAAAGAACTAAGTCAGTAGGACAACCTGTTGACGAGGCAGCACGCACAGAATCCAAGTTGGCCAAAATCGAGATGATGAAAAGGGGGACAGTATTAATGAAGCAAACAAAGACAAGCCAGAGGAAGCCAATCATCTTCTTGCGAGCCAATTGACCAGAAGTTTTGTTCATGTTTTGCCAGATCTGTCATGCCACATGTCAACGCCAGGTTCCAATGACGATCAAATATGGCTTACAATGTCTTTGGGATTAGGAGCCAACTCGATTGTTGTCCCTTTTGGATGTTTTCGCTCAAGCAATTTTGCGACGATGTGAGCATAAGGTACAGCAGCCATGCTCGCAAAACCGTAATTCTCAGCTTTGCGAGTGTCAATCTGGTTGCGGTATTCTTCGATGGCAGCTTCGGTTCGTTTAAGCTTGGCGCTGCGACGACTGATATATCCGGTGCAATTGATAACAGTACAAGACACTCACGTATAGAAGTCAATGGCATCCTTGTTGATTCCACCACAGCCACAGCATCCACCGATCCGAATGGTCGGCCTCTTGGACCGTATCTTCCCACCCTTCAGGTACTTTACCAATATTTCCTCAAACTCCCGGACGGTCTGGTTGTGATACTGAATCAAGTCAGGAAGCTTCCCAACCCTTCTTCCAATATGCACACTCGTCGTGGGATATGGAACACCAAGTCCGTCAAAGATAGCCTTGATGCCTTCGTCGGTCTGGAACTTCTTCGGTACACCCGTGACCTGTAACGTCCTGGCATAGAAAGACTTGTAATACTCTGGGGATCGGAACCATGCATGCCGAAGCTCAACCATCTTCTTCCAATGGACATGCACACAGAAAATAATAAGGAACGTTACGAGGTACGTCACGACAACGTGGGCGTAGAGGAATGACCCGGAGACATCACGAATGGTGAGCATGCTGAGGATATCACGACCTTCTGAAGGGACGTTGTGCAGGTTGTAGACTATATTGATAGGGATGAGGATGCAACATGTGAGGAGAGCAATGCCCGTGAACAGCCAGCGCATGAGCCGTAGGAAGCGGAGGAATGCAACAGCGTCGAGGCCAATCTTGTCGAGAAGCTCTGGTTCTTTTGTGTGCAGAAGAGGAGGAAGCCAGCCACACAATGAGTCTGATATGCGAGGGGGAGGTTTGTCACCTTCATGGTATTTGACTTTGGGCTCATAAACGACCTGAGAGACGGTGAATAGGAGACGACCAGAGGTGACGGGCAGCATACCTTGTTACTGGGACGTAGTATGTTAAAAAATAAGATAGTGACAGCCTGTGAGATCGCCATAAGAGTGGACAACAAGTGACCGATGTGTGTTGCGCACCGAGATGACACTCATCAATGCAACCTGGGAGCCAACTGCGGCGGGCGCCAGCGCCCGCGAATTGTTGTTGAATATTTCACCTGCGCCATCAACGACAGAACTCATGTTGTCGAAACAAAAAAGAGAGTGAGGTCACTTAGGTTAAGAATGCTTTTGTTCCTTAATATTATTTCATGTGACCCTACTCGGCCATCAGCGAGTTCAGCGCCCGCACGACTCGGCCAATGCCCTCCCTGACGACGGCCTGCTCCTCCGTCCGAACTGCCGCCATCAGCCGACCTTCGAATTTGTCCGGATGGAACCGCAGAAGCGTCTCTCGCAGCACGTCCTTCCTGCTTCTGCCATGCTCCGGCGTGCCACCTGGCAGAAGAAATGCCGCCACGGCATCGACTGTCAGGTCCGCCGTGACCAATGTCCGGTGATGGGATCTCACCGGCCACGGTATGTCATCAAAGCCGATGTCGACATTCTTGTTGTCGAACTTGAGCAACGCTGTCCACCGGTACTCATAAGCCGTACGTGCATCGGCCTGGGCATCCCGTTCGCTATCCTCCTTGGCAATTAGTTTTGTTTTCCTCTTCCTTCTCTCATCTGCGCGACGGGCAGCTCGTTCAGCCTTGCGCCTCTGCTGCTCTGCATATTCATCTGCGTGTGTTTTCCTGTTTAATCAAACTTTGAGTGCTTTGTTTGTCATCCGAGGCTCCTAACACACCGATACATTCCCACTCTGATCCATTCCGCATACTGTTCCTCGTCCATGGTCTGAGGATCTGCCTTGAGCCAGGCATCATCCTCGAACCGATCTCGCCACCGGGCTGGCATGTGCGCATAACCATTCAATCTCGCCTCCAACGAATCCAGTCGCTCATCGTCTGCAAATGCATCATACAGCTTCTCTTGGAACTGCATCTCCTCTGTCTCGTCGTCTTTTTTAGCAGGTTGTGGGCCGTAATCACCATCACTTGATGCCCACTTCCTCTCCGAAAAACCCTCCGTCGTCCGAGGGCGTTTGTGCGAGGACGGTTTGGTACTCCCGTCTTCACAGCCCCGTTTTCGTCGTCGGGCTTCTTTCTTACCGAGGCGGTGTGCCGCTTCCTCTTCTGCCGTCCGCTTAAGATGCAATTTGGGCATTCTAACGGCGACACTGTCGAGGAGATAAATTCAGTGACATCAGACAAAACGTGATCAAAGCTTTCATAATCAACCTTGTAATAAATTACATGTTCACGGCTGAGGCCTTTTAAATACTCCAATAATTGCTTTTTTCGCCGGATTTAACACGCTTCTTGCAAATCCAGGGGTCAAATACAATGACAGTCCTACTCTGGCAGGCAGCAGCGCCTGTCTAACTGGTCAAGATGTGCTCGCACCATGGTAACTATACCGACCTTGGTAATACCGTATGCAACGACCGCGTTCGCTATGTCCCCCGTAATCCTATGCCCATGTTCAGATGCAGAGTTTTGGGCATCCACCACCTCTTTCTCATATCCAAACATGTTATACCTCTTGCCCACCCTCTTTGCCCACTGGTCCCCTTCTTCAATCCATTCCTTTACCTTCTCCTTGCCCCATCTAACAACCCATGATCCCTTCCCAACAGGAACTGCAGCTGTATACGGTGAGATATTATTCACAACAGCTTCTCCGACACCTAGCGCCCTTGATGCATAAAATATCCCAACGAGTGGAACGAGCGCAGTCAGTTCATGTACGATACCGAAGGAGAGAATAAGTGATGAGAGAGGTGTCCCTGTGCGTTTCGAGATAGTTTTGAGTGCATCAGTATACACAGAAAACCTGTTTCTCGGTGTAGGTGTATTGGTTGACATCATAGTGTTTGTGTCTTTGTGCATTTACTACTTTGCTCGGCATTATGCGCGGAAATTGCCAAACTTTAAGCAGACTTGGGCCCAATGAATTCATATGAATACAGGCTACGATTACTGGAGTAAATTAATAATCAATCAAAAATTTTCAAACATTTGTCATTGAGCGATACAACTGGTCAAGAGTATTAGCCCTGGCTCATACCACTGGAAATTCGACTTTAAAGGTAACCCATCAATATGCACATGAGTGCATGTAGAAAGACGGAAGATACTACTCAACATCTGATTTTATCTGCCGGACGTTTCACACGACTCTCATGTTCGCAACATTGGACAAAATACTATCCTGCAAATTGACAGCTACTACTCTGATTGACCTAGGCAGCCATCCCTGATCAATATTGCATTCTTGGTAAAAGTGAATCGCTAATCATATAAACGTGCGCCAGAGAGATGGATTTTCACGACTATTGTTCCTGCACCGGAAGTGCGATCGCCTCGATGGTGACATCTTATCACCTCCTGCGGGTTTTGATTAGACGTACTATTTGACCTGTAGCTGCTTTCCATGGTAATTTAGGCCCCAATACCTGCCAGTGCAGCAGAAGCTTAAAGATCGTGATTTTGCTGCACGCAAACTTCATAGTAATCAACAAGGCCACGCCATTGTGGAAGGGAAACGTCTTGATTTTATGACAACCAGTCTAAATGTCAGTAGGAGCGAAACGCTGTAATCTAATTGCAATCTCTTCCTTCTGTTGTGGCCAAGAACTAGTCATCAAGGCGTCTCTTGATCGATTTCCAATGGAAAAAGATTTACTAGATTCAAACACGGCAAGATATGGAACAACTGAAATAACTTACCCAGAGACGAATTAGATAGATCTCATGAACGATGAATACCCAAGGCCTCCTTGCCATCTGAAAGAGGCCTAGGTAGTATAACTTTTTTCGTCAGGTTCCCCTCACCTACTGCTGATCTAATCTGGGAATCGGGTAAACAAAAAAGAAAACAAGTGCAAGCCCATATCGAACATCAAAGAATCACGAGTAAAGGTTTGGCATAGGCTGGATGCTGGCTTTAAAATGAACTCTGGATAGACAGTCAGCCCGGAAGTACCAGGGTAAGAACTAGTGACGCCTCGATGCCTCAAGCCTCACCCGTTTCTATCGGCGAGCTTGTATAGTAAGGAAGTCTCTAAATGCAGAGGTCAGAAAGAGGACGGTTGTGCTGTTGTTGGAGAAATGATCGATCATGTTTGAATCAGCCTTTCAACCACTGGTTACATATGGCACTTTGTTCCCCAATTAGGTCCAGGAGCATGTGTCAAAAGTTAAGCAAATAGGACAATTGCGGCTCTATTTGGTGACAGGCGCCCAGTAGAAAGAGACTTTACAATCGAACGTGCATGTCCTACTGATTGCAGCCTGTGAAGCAGGACTTAGGTTAGGGAAATTGAAGTGCTCTCACAACGAGCACACCTCGTCATGATCCATGTGGTATCTGTCAGAGCCGTGACCAATGAATGATTCAAGTAGAATGGAAATCTGTCTACTCCTTTCTCCTATCATAATCTCTCCATGTCCCCTTCCAACAGCCTCATCTGTTTCACCAATTGTTTGCTACCTCAAGAAGATGGTAGTTTGATTGAGAAAGACTTGTGGATTGACGAAACTCGTGGTGTAATTCTCGATGCTCAGGTAAAACTTGACCCACTGCTGTTCTACTGCTAGCTCACTCACACTTGCCAGAAAACCTTTTATTTGCGCCAACTTAGGCCAGAAAGAATCGTTGATCTCAACGGCAACATTCTTAGGTCGGTTATGCTTGAACATGGCAATCATCCTCTGACAGTGGAGTGCTTTTTCAAGCCCTGGCTTCTTGGATCTTCAACTCAACGGTGGTTACGGGTTCGATTTCTCGGTTTTCGATGGCGATGAAGAGGCATACAAACGGGGATTGATTATGGTGGCTGAGAAGATAATCGAGACAGGAGTAACTTCGTGAGTCGATATTCCTCAGATACGTGCCGTGTCTGATTCAGCGGTGGCCTAGTCTGGTCCCAACTGTGATCGTGAGTCCTCCAAAGTCGCAATCGGCCGTCAAGTTTATTCTTCCTTCTACAAGACTCAAGAAAAGTCTTTGTACCCGAAGATTTTGAGCCTTCTGCGACCATTCCAAACTGAAAAATCAGCTGCCTTCCTCGGTTGGCATGCCGAGGGTCCCTTTATAGAGCACTCGAAACGAGGTGCCCATGCCGATTCATATCTTTTGGTTGCAGAGGACGGTATCAAGACATTCGAAGAAGTATATGGCGTCGACAACCTCGCTCACCAGGAAGATTGGATCATGGGCAACGAGCAAGCTGCAAACACTAGGATCATCACCACTGCCCCCGAAATACCGGGTGTGATGAATGCTATTGAAAACTTAAAGCCCCGCGGAATCACGGTTTCCATCGGCCATAGGTGAGCTCATTGGTCGCGGCCTAGCCACTCTTCTCATATGCGGCTCTAGTATTGCTACTACCCAAGTTGCAACCAACGCAATCAGCAGCGGCGCAAAGCTCATCACTCATTTGTTCAACGCTATGCCTCAGCTTCATCACAGGGATCCCTCGATTATCGGTCTTCTTGGCGCATCTCCTCACGTTTCGCCCGTACCAGAATCTGGGAAAAATTCTCCAGTCTTCAACCCGACAGCCGGAGTCACCGAAGAGCCTCCTTCGATCATGGACACCATAGGCCTTTCATCAATACCTGTTATACAGAGTGGCACTTCATCACCAGCCAGTGAGGCCAGCAACAAAAGCAGGAAGAGCTTGCACCTTGATAAAGGCCAAATTGCCGACATGGAATTCGAACGCCCTTACTTCGGCATCATCGTAGATGGGATTCATTGCCATCCCAACTCAGTTCGAGTATGTTATCTGAAATCGCTGTCTGTATTTGACTGATTCCGTATCAATAGCTTGCTTACTCCGCACATCCTGAGGGATGTCTCCTTATTACTGATGGTAGGTAATTTCCCTGCTGATGCAATAACTTGATCTCATTGGAGTTATTAGCCATGAAAATTCTGGACCCTAATCTAAAGGATGGCACCTACGAATGGCGTGATGGACAACGCTACGTGAAGGAGGGAGACAAACTATATTTGGAGGGAACAAATACTTTGGCAGGAAGGTATGGTCACAAATGAGGCTTTCTTCAAAATATTGATGTTTGCTGTCCAACAAGTGTCGTAACTTTGGATAAATGTGTTCGTAATTTTTCACGATTCACTGGGTGCTCCCTCGGCGAAGCTATCAAGTGTGCCACGTATAATCCTGCTAAGTAAGACTTTATTGTGTGTATCTGGACATCTATTGATATATGCCTATTTAGGTGTCTGGGTATCGAAAAGAAGAAAGGGTCGCTTTGCCCCGGTGCCGATGCGGACCTTGTGGTTCTCAGCAAGCAAGGACGCGTTTTAAGCACCTGGGTAAAAGGAAAGCAAGTATATGTGGCTCGATCTCACTACCCCTGATGCGGAAACTTGGTTTTGGTCGACTTTTCATTTGCATATGTATTGGTAGAATGCTAATGGTATTACAGATATAATATACTCGGAAGCTTCTGATTCTATACGAAAAGATCTCAGCTGATTCTCGTTTTTTGGACCTCGGTTCCCGTTTCTATTCCGCACCTACTAACTAAGATGGGTGACGGACTCCGGAAATTTTTTTAGCTCAGATATCTTTCGCGAAGGCTGTTCACCCCCAAGATAGGAGAATGCTATAGCATATATGACAAAATCTGCGTAATCCGTTGATATTCTTCTCCATTGAAATCGGTACTTGCAATGGTTACATTTCTGTCTCTGAAACATTCTACGTTTATATATCGCCCAGTCTTCAGCCATCTGTCTTTCTTCATTCTCCTTTACTCAACCATAGAAGTTCGTTCTCCAGCTGCATCTGATTGTGAACACCATGACCACCTGTGCACAAGTCCCAACAACATGCATCTCATTCCCTAGGAAAAGGAAACAAGCCCTACCATCGTCCTTGCTCGGGAAGTGGTCCTCTATAATATTGGATAACTTGCCCGCCGAGATTATCATCCTCATCCTAGAGCTTGCTCTGTCAAACAACCGTCCCCGACACCTTGCCCTAACATCCCAGCTCATCCGACATTTCGTTAACATGATCGTCTACAGAACCGTTGTCCTCGATACCCTTCACACTATCACCTTATTCCATCGTACAGCTTCATGCAAGCGCTCTTTGCATCTCTTAGCTCACGTCAAGAGCCTCGTTGTAACTGTGAAACCAGAACACTTCACCTCCAGCGCAGGACAACAGCTTGGGCAGATAATTGCACACTGTCCATCCTTATGCGAAGTCGCGATCGCATCTTCTTGTCAAATCAAATTTTCTCCTTCCATATTCTTCCCATATTTTGATGGCCCATCAGACTTGACGATACAATCTTTCGATAGCCTAATCGGTTCCGAACCGCTCTCATCCGAGGACCTTCTACCCGCCTATTTTTCCAATTCTCTTACTCATCTTCGGATCTGTGAGCCCAGTGATAGATGGCAATCTCCGCTGTCCATCGTCGCATCGCTGCGGAATGTACCCAATTTGACTCATTTGCAGCTGGCCCGAAGGGTGGGCTCGAACAAAGACAATGATGCCATTTTCACTGAAGAGGTCGCACATTTGTTGGCAACAAGAAAGAAGCTCAAGATGGTGGTCATCAGCATTTTTGGAGGATCTACAAAAATGTCATCTGAGGCTTTGCGGAAGTC
>Ga0153942_1000077_pt1 | contig 31584 bp, 40 predicted proteins | sample TSNJ026MetaG_FD_104731 | JGI IMG/M metagenome (GOLD analysis project Ga0153942, IMG submission 104731) | Attine ant fungus gardens microbial communities from New Jersey, USA - TSNJ026 MetaG | ecosystem: Host-associated > Fungi > Mycelium > Unclassified | place: USA: New Jersey, Brendan T. Byrne... | reverse complement strand
GCGATTGTGCTGGTCCATTGACCGGCATTGTAGAAGGATGAGGACCGTTAGGGTGCGGGTGGGTCAACTGGCCTGGAACCTGTGGAGGATGAGGAGCTTGTTGAAGATGCTGTGGTTGCCCTGATTGTAGTTGGGCTGCCACCTGAGCCTGCTCTTGCATCCGTTGCGACTTGGCCAGCACCATTGCTTCTTGCTGTGAGAGCATGCTCAAAATCTTCTGTACCTCCCCCGCTATTCCTTGTAGATTTTCAAAAGGCATGATATATCGTGGTTGACCAGTCGTCATCATATGCCTTTGCAACTGATAAATCTGGACCTATTCGAATGGTGAGTCTTGTAGATTCTCTAGAGAACTGGGACGGGTTTACAAGATTTATCGCCCGCTGCGTCATGGTCGGCAATATCATACATATCATGTACACCTTGTCATTCAGCTCAGCCACTGACCGTCCCATGTTCTGCATCAACTGCTTGAAATCAGCCTGTCGCTCAAACGGCACTTCCACATTCGCCTGTAAGAGACGCATCATTGGAGGAGCTTACAAAAAAGAAACTCTTGTCAACACACAATCTTTTCCTATCAGACGAACTTGCGACTTACCCTTCTTCAATTCCTCCCTCAACCGATTCACAGCTTCCACCGCCTTTTTTGTCATTTCTGGACTATTGAACGCAAATGCATTTGACAAAATCTTGCCATCCCCAGGAACAGCAGCGTTCAGCATCTGCTGCTTCATGATCATCTGCTGCTGCCTCATTATCTGCTGTGCCTGCATAGGACTCGGTCCTCCATTCACGCCCATACCCATACCACCAACACCAACACCTCCGGGTTGTTGATCGCTGATCATCGAGTTGAGACCAGGACCCAGACCGGCAACACCAGACGGTCCTTGATTAGGATGCTGCTGCATCCCGTTAGCATCAACTGGCAGCATCCCAGATGTAGGACCTGCAACCATTCCAGATGCATTCCTGCCATTCATGCGCACCTGCTGCGAAAACCTCTTAGACTCTATCGCCATTTGTTGAAGCTGTGGCCGATACTGTTCCACGACTGTGATGACATTTTCAGGAAGATTCCTTTGACGAAGTTCAACCGCACTCAAGTGGGCATATTGCATCAACATGGGCGCCCTTCGTTGAAATTGGCTAGCGGCAAAATTTCCAAATCCGTTGGGTAGCCCCGCTCCACCTAGATCTCCAGCGCCAATGGACCCAGAAGAGTTTCCACTGCCCATGGTAGCACCGCCAATTGGATAAGCACCTCTTACCGCAGAGCCGCTTGAGATCCAACTACGAACATAAACCTGTTCCAAGTCAAGGAGATATTCACTGTAGATGCGGGCAATTTGTTGAGCGACAACAGGTCCCGATTTAGGCGGCTCGCGTTCTGATCCAGGAAAGTTCACAAAACCCATTCTTCCACCAATGACATTCCATGTTTCTTTTTCATTCACCTGACAAAACTCCATTAGAGTGTGCATACAACCAGATGCTCAAATACTCACTTTTGCATACCCTCCTTCCAGCATAACAAGTTCATGCAGACGAGCGAGATCTATTTGCTGATCGTTGTACGTCAACAAATTTGGGTCAACCTTGATATTTTTCTTCTGTAAAAACCCAGGCAGCATCAAATCAAGCCTTGCTTTTTCCAACGGAGCAGGGTATCCGCCCGCTCGCATAACGGCAGGGGAGACACCTGGTATGTTGGGTCCACCCATCATGAATGACGGTTTATTGGCACCTAAATTCATCTGGACACCGCCAAACGGACTTCCAAGTTGTTGGGGTGATGGATTTGACGGTGGACCTAGTCTAGGCACACCCACGGGTCCCGTGGGTGCCATGAGTCTACTGGGACCGTTGGCAGGAGTTTGAATAGAGGGGTTCGGTTGCATGCCGTCTAGTCCTCCTATGGACGTCTGACCATTTTGAGATGAACGGATATTCCCATTTGGACCCAACTGGGTGGCCGGGGGAGCCCAAGGATTCTGACCAACACCCATGTTTGGCACGACACGAGACATGCCATTGGGCCTAGCGACACTTGAAGATGAGGTCATCGATAGGATTTGAGCAACTGTTACAAACTCACATGCCAGCATTACTCATGAGAAGTTGCTGTTGTTGTTGTTGGAGCCGAGTCAGGAACTCCTGTTTGCCCTTGAGTTCCATTTGGAGATTACGACCTTTAACGGTGAGCTCATGAGAGGGGGCAACATGCAACGTATTCATGACTTGACGGAGATCGTTTTCGTGGTTTACAATCGCCTGTCGAGTAGCTCTGATGCGCTCATTGATATCTTGGATGTTCACCAAGAGCGCGTTACGTCGAATAGACATTGGTTGAGCACCAGGGAGATGAACACCCGGGAGCTGCTGGGGACCAGCGCCCTGCATGGGGTCCTGTATTTGGGAAGATAGATTAGGGGGGTGGGAAGGTGAAGGGCGCCTAAGGGCCTCGCCCGAAAGCGCGGGAGAGGTGAATATGTCAGCATTAGGGTGATTGATGGCAGGGGGTTGAAGTTGTTGCTGCGACTGCTGCTGCTGGTCGCGCTGTTGCTGTGGTTGCTGCTGTTGCTGTTGCTGAACCTGCTGATTCTTGGCAGCGTTGAAAAGGGCGCCGTTGTGGGTCTGCTGGGCGAGCATGAGTTCGAGCTGCCTGTTCACGGGACCTGAGTTCTGCATGCCGAGACGTTGGGCCGCATTAAGACCCGGAGCCATATTAGGAAAAGGAATGTGTGGCTGCTGGATGGACGGGTTAGGACCAGGGTCAGGGAAGGGCTGAGGCTGCTGCTGAGGTTGGGCTGCTGGAGCGCTCATGGAGGGGTTCATGGGAAGAGAAAACTGGGGTTGTTGTTGGTTCTGCTGGCCGAGCTGTTGATTCTGAGGATTGAGACGAGCTCTGTGCATCTGGCAAAGAAAGGAATCACTAAGGCGAACGAGTCCCACGGAAACCCGCGGGGGAAGAGTCAAAAAAAATGCCCACCTGAGGGGTCTGCTGCTGGCCCGGCGGCGCGATGTCCATGCCGCTGCGTGGTCTGTACTGCACCTGGGGCTGCCACATGCGGGTCTGGTCGCCAAAGTTGGGATGGCCGTCCTGCTGGGGCTGGAGCTGCTGGCCTGGCTGTTGCTGAGGCTGCTGCTGCTGGCCGAGTTGACCCTGCTGAGGCTGCTGCTGTGGTGGTTGCTGCTGCTGCTGCTGAGGCTGCTGGAGCATGTTGGGATTATTGAAGGTGGAGATCATGGAGGGGTATTGGGAGAAACGATCGGACATTATCCGAAACGATTTCGAGAGACAATAGGGGACGAGAGGGGCGAACTAGCCAGAAGGATTTTGGGGATGGTGGTGGGAGGGAAGGGAAGTGAAGGCTGTGGCTGAGCAGAGCGACTCGATGTTTGCTTGGACTAAACAAACCCGGAATCTCCGCCGAGCCGGCTTTTCCGGCATCTCTATTCTATTTTACATGTCTATTAGCTATTGAAGGTCCCGCTTCCAGTATTATATCCCCATCGTCGTCGTCGTCGTAGTCTTTGACATGCACTCCTGACTCCTCGTCTCCGCACTCGATCACATACTCTTCAACCACCTCTTCTTCCCTCCGAAACCAATACCGCAGTCCAACCGGGATCATGACCCCAATTGCCACTGCACCAAGTCCAAAAAAATTCTTCCAACTGATCAGATGGAAGTCCTCGGCACTGGTCATGTCATCCAGCCCACCCCCGATGGTGGTATGGATCACCGTCACCCCGAGGATGCCGAGAAATGTGCTCATCCAAAACGGGACAAGGCGGATGCCAACGTGAGGACACACCACGTTCACCACCCAGTGCGGCGGCAGCGGCGCGATGCGGAGGACGATGAGAAAGGAAAGCATGTTCTCCTTGTTGGCGCTTATCTTGTCGGCCCATTTATCTAAAACAGCTTTCCATCTAGGCAGAGTCAGGAGGGCTGGGCCAAGGGCAGCTGAAATGAGATAACAGAGGGAAGCCCCTGTCGCGACACAACAGCATGCAAGAGGCAGTGCCCGGGCGACTCCCCAGACAGCACCGCCAAGAATGGACAGGTACATGGAACCGGGTAGAGAAAATGCCTGGAGACTGAGGGAGGCCGCGGGTCAGCATGAAAATGGACAGAGATGAAAGGCACGGACAAGAGATAGGTAATTACATAGCAGACGAAGATGCGGTAGGGGTAGATGTCACGGTACTTTTTCAAAAGACCGTTGAGATCCTGGAGCTGGGCAAAGGACTTTGGTATGCGAAGCAATGGGCGATCTGCGCTACGAATGTAGATGTCAGCAACAGCAGAGACCTGAGAAAAGTTCCACGACGCACGCATCGAGGCTGGGCAGAGCTAGCCAGAGCGTTCCTCCGAGCAAAAGGGTGCTGATGAGAAAGATGCAGGCCATCTTGAGCGTGGCATGGAAGACGAGTTTTCTCGGGGACGCTGTGGGAGTTGTTCCATAGGATACCTGATTATGTGCACGCAGAGGCGTCCGGTCGGCGTTGTCGACGGTGTCGAGCGTGTACATGGAATCGTTACGGTGGTACATGATATTGTTGGGAAGATAGCTATTTCGGGCATATGGGCCACACAATAAACACAACCACACATTGCACTTTGCTCGTCGTCTGCAACGTTGAGCAGCCCCTCATTCTTGTGATCCCCCGCAATCATGCTTTCCAATGTCCTCGGCGGGCAGAACTCGGCAAATGCACCTCCATCGCTCCCATCCGGACTCGAGATCCCCGAGGAGGCGCTCGTTGGTCAGCAAGCGCCACAGGGTGCGGTGACAGTGTCCAAACGACGGCGAAAGGCAGAAGACGAAGCAGGAGGTGCAGAACCTCGTCGGCTACGTCGGTCCCACGAGGCGTGTGCTCGATGCAGGAGCAAGAAAATCAAGGCAAGTGCCGACGGCAAGTTCCAGTTTTCTTTTACCAAACTTACAGTCTGCCAGTGCGACTCGAAGCATCCCAGATGTACTGCCTGCGCAACTGCTGGGACCGTCTGCAACCAGGAAGACCGCCACAGACAGCGTCTGACACCGCGGGGCCTCAGCATACGGATGGAACAGCTCCTGGCGCAGTGCGAGGCTCTGCTCAAGTCTCATATTCCAGACTTTGACATGAATCGTATTGAGGATTATTTAGCCCGGCAAGGGATTGACCCTGCCTCAGTTTCTGCTGCCAATCTTTCTCCTGACTTTCAGGTCCACGACGACTCCTCCCCACGACCCTTCCAGCTCGACCCCGGCCCGCCAAAGCCGTATCCCGTCCCGTACCCCGGCCCGCACATAATCCCCACCTATCCGCCACCCGTCATACACTACTCTGCCTATCCTCCTCTCCCTCACATCCCAGGCCCTCCTCTCTACCCGCCCTTCCATCCTCCTCCAGCTCCCTATCCTCCCCCTCACATCTCCTCCCGTCTCCTAGCAGCCAAGGGCACCGACCCCAATGGCAATGACATGTCCGATGCCGAGAAACTCGCTGCTAACTTTGGCGTCTCTCCAAGCACCGTCAGTGACCTCAGACTTCATGTAGCCAGCGACAGAGAAGATCTCGCAGTCGACTACAACGGCCTTACTTCCGGTCGCGACCGTTCCTGCCACGAGTCTGTCAAACCTCGCAATCCCTCCTCTTGGCTTCCCCTCACTATTCCCCGCAACGGTGCTATCACCACCACCCTCGCCTTCGCCCCCTGCTCTCCTCCCGGTCTCTCCCCTTCCAGCGTCGTAGTCTGGCTGCCCAAGGACAGAGCCATGTTCAAAGTCATCGTCGATGTCTACTTCAATAGACTCAACATCCACAGGCCTATCTACACCCGCAAAGAATTCGACTCCATCGTCGCCGGCCTCTATGACCAGTGTGCACCTGTGCATGAACCCGGTCATATCTGCGGCGTGTATCTTGTTTTGGCCCTTGGCACTCTCAGTGAACTCAATCATCGCACCGTCAGTATCGAAAACAAGGCAGACATCAACAAGTCTATCACTCCCGTCTCTAAAGACCTTATGCCTCCCGATTGGCCTTCCCACGACGAGTTCTTCGAGAGAGCCTTAGCTGTCAAACCTGATCTTCGTGTCTCCGTCTCTAGTCTCCAAGCACTCATTCTCCTACATTGGTACCTCTACACCGAGGTACTTCATTCTTTTCTTCTACCGCTTAACAACTCACTTTATTTTTTTAGCGTCAGGGAAGAACTTTGTGGCGTCTTGTCGGAAGCCTTGTCCGCCTTTCTATTGAACTCGGTCTCCACCACGACCCTTCCACCCAATACATTCCCTCACCCCAAGGTGCTCACCTCCCTCAAATTCCGCTTTTTAGCGAAGAGGAATGTCAACTCCGCATTCGTCTCTGGGGTATAGTCCTCGTCCACGACCGTGGTACTTCTATCCTTCTCGGTCGTCCTCTCGCCATAGCGCCAAGCGATACCGACACCCCTCGTCCCTCTCGCTTGAAGATCAGTAAACACCACCCGGCCCCGGACGACGATTTCTCCGAACATTTCGAATTATCTCACCCTGTTGCTGAGATCCAAGCTGACATCATTAATTCCTTGTACACCCCCAAGAAACAGGCTGGCGATACGGTGATGCGTAATGCCACCAGGATCGTCAAGAGTTTGATCGAGTTTAGGAAGCATCTGCCCGAGAGATACAAGTACTACTTTAGCGGGAACAAGGACTTCTCCTTGGACAAAAAAGTCAAGCTGGTCCAGGGCATCACAGAGGATGAGGGTTTAACGCTGTTGAAACTTGGGATTGCCAGAATCCTCTTGTTGAGAGCCCTATTCAGCTCAAAAGAGTTGAACTATGCCAGCAGGCATCAGGCACTTGTAGATGGTACGCTAACCGATGAGCCAAATACCCACTTTGTCACTGATATTGATTCATTCTAGCTATCATTACTTCCCACAATGTTATCGTCATTCACAACCAGCTCATCCGATTTCCAGATATCGCCTTCTTCACCTCTCCCATTCCCCTGCATATCGCTGCCATGGTCATTCTCTTCGGACACATGTCCCAATGTGAAGTTTTGCCCCATCAGACTGTGCTTGAAGATCTTTGGATGGCACTCGATATGATCCCACGTTTCCGATGGCGCTGGGAACGCAAAGATGCCGCAGGTGGACATCCGCTCATTGCACGCCTAGTCGAGCGTGTTATGAATGTCGATTTGCATACTATAGGGCCTTCATCTCACCCTGTGTTGATCCCTGAACCAGAGTGGGACGAAGAAGGGTTAAACTCACCTAGATCCAAGGCCAATCTCGCTGTCATCAGTGGTCCGGGTGCTGCCCCTGTGATTCCTTCACCGGTATCGAATACGAACGCCACTGTTTATGGACATGGGAGTATTGCTGGTCCTAATCCTGGTGCGGGAGGGTATGGTGTCATTCGGGGACCGTTGAATGGTTCTGCGGGACCACCGGGAGCGAACAACCACGTCGGACCCAATAGTGCGCCTGGGCCTGCAACACCACCTCATAAACGTCTCGTCGACATGCCACCGAATTTGTTCTACCCGTTCTTCCCGGAAGCTCAAGTTTCCTCGGATGTGTTACAAGGGAACGGAGCCTCCTCCTCTTCCTCTTCATCCCAACCCTCCGACGGAAACGGCAGTGGCGGTGGCGGTGGCAGACCTGTGGGTGCTGGGCCTGCTACCCGAGTTGCTGTAGGGCGTGGTCATGATTATAGTCAGATGTTGGCTGCGGCTGCGGCGGCACAGGAAAGTTCGTGTCATCAACCTGGACAGAATACGTTCATGTCGGAAGAGAGAACGCCGGATCCTACACCTCATCAGATACCGTCGCCTTCTCAGACGTTGCAAATGCAGACACCGGGATGGAATACTGCGACTTGGAGGCGGTGAATGGCGTTTTTGGTTTTGGTTGTTTTTGGGTTCGAATATATGAGTATCCTTTTGATGACCTGGAAATGATCTTGTGGTTTTTTTTCTTTTTTTTCTTTTTTTACGTTGGTTACAGAATACTGAACGTGGTTTTTTCTTTTTTGTATTGCTTTTTTCGAATCTTTTTCTTTGAATCCAAAATCGATTAATATGTTCTGCTCATCCATGAATTTGCCCTTTTTTTCACGCGCGCGCGCCTCTGTGTGTGTGTGTGTGCTCATGTGTACTATTGCTTTCCCTCGTCAGTTGTCTGGTCGTTTTTTTTTTTCTGTGTTGCTGCTGTTCCCAGTCCCATGGTAGTTTTCTCGTTCTTGTATGGGTTAATTGATGTTGTCCCACATGCACAGATCATTAGGAACTTGTAGTATATATATATATATATATAACAATGCCTACCATGGATCATCAGCGATCATTGATCTATTGATTCCTCTTTGTGATGGGGCTAACATTGTCATTTTTATCTAGATCCCTCATTGGGCTGTGTAGATATCCCACCCAGGTAGACTGATAGTTACCTTGATCTCCTACCCCTGGCTGTCCCAATTTGAAGGCATTCCAGGACCTGAAATATCTTCATGAGGACATGATTTCCCGGGTAGTTTGAGATCATGAGGAAACGCACTGATATGTCTGACCGTTTGCAGGTCCTGCGTTACATTCTAATCTTTGAGGATCCTCATGAGGATTTTAATATTACTATATATCCTTGGGACAATACCATGACGCGGGGCTGACAACACCAAAAAGCAGCATGGTCGTTGTGAGATGCGGCAAGATCTCAGCAAGACAGGGGTAGTTATGTTGGGATGATAAGCAATGAATTACACTCAAATCACCTGGGACTGAGTGTCAAAGACTGGGTAAGTGCATGAATAATTAGATCAGAGTAAGAAGAAACACACCTAGGACCGAGGACTGGGTTCTTGTGGGAGTCTAGCTACAGTTTGAATAGCATCGCGTAGATATGAATGAGGATGGTCTCGAAAGTAACTATAGTGATATGATAAGAAACGAGTAACAGTGGAGAGGTAGAATGCCAATGACGAAGTGATGACAATCGATCATAATTTCCTTCCCATTGTCAACTACCAACATCTCTTCTCCTCAGCATCGACTGAGATTATTGCGTCATACACAGAGTTATAGTTCGGTGACTTGCAGCTCCATGATCTCGTGGCATATCCATTTGTCGATTGTGATGAATTCTCCAGTTCATTAAACTACAGTATCGGCTTCTTCTGAGTTGACAAGCCTACGGCAGGACATTGTTGCAAACATTGGTAACATGGAAGGGTAAAATCAACGGTAATGGATGCCGATGTGACCAGAATCGGCAACACAAATAGGATCATACTTGGTTGTGCCTGTCATCACACTCGTGGACAGAAATATATACGCCTTTCTTAAAAGAATCTCTGACCAGAAATTTTGTGTTGTTTGGTTCCCCTCCAGTTGGATGGCGGTTCCCCTCAGTGCTGCAAAGACCAACAACTACGTCAAAGGTCAACGAAGTAGATGGAGAGGTGGGCCTAGACTGCCTGCTGCTGCTAGGTGGCGGCGTTCAAGATCAAGGGATGACCTCGAAGTCGAAGGCCTCTTAAATGTCTCCTCTGGCAATTCTTTCACTACGGCCATGCTAGCCGAACACTTGAATACAAGGGAGTCCAGTACCCGAGCTCCTGTCAACAGAGCCAGTCTTGTCGTTGAGCACTGGATTCAGAGACCGAGGAGCGGTGGTTACAGCTACTCCAAGCCGGACCTCATTCAAAACCCCATCCCCCGGGTCTCACCTCTGCCTCCTCTCTGGTTGACACTCGCTGGCAGTTCTATGGATCTCGATAGCCCCGTCGAAACCATTCAATCAGTCTGTCAACAGCTCACTGTCCTTCTATTCCCTTTATGGCTTTCGATTCTCCAGATGTACCTGAACTGGAAACTCCAGATGACAAAGTTCTTGGGTCATATATTTCTACGGAGAAATCTGTCGAAAACGATGCCGACGACGATGTTTCATTTCGTGGATTGGAATTCTTGATCACATTATGGGTATATCCACTCATATATTCTGTCATCACCGAAGGTCGCACCGCAACTGAGATCAACGATGATCCTGGCGCAACATCTGCAGCTCAGTGCCAACCAGTGGCTTTCCCTCCGTTGCAGTTTCTTCCAGATGATAGTAGCAGAGCAACTCAGAGTAGCATGTAGAGCCTGAATCATGGTTTAGTTCCTGGTACACCGACAGGCCGAGTCCAGCCATTCGAGTAGATCCCCTCGTCCACAATTGTCCATCGTCACATCATTTTTCTTGGCCCAGATTGAGCAATCCTTTCTGTAGCAAGTCCTGATTTACACTGGCTAGCACGAGGTAATATTTGAGCCCAGATCTCCAATTTCCAAAAGATGTTTCAAACTTCAGGGTGTAAAGATGTTAGAAGATGACCCTGTTGATCAAGGCTATACGGTGATATCTGAGAGGGTATTTTTCATGACCAGATTGTCTGCGTCAAGTTATTGGGGTCATATCAACGAATGCCAACTCAACCCCTGTTTAAGGTAATAGTCCTCCTCTTTCAATGTTAGATATCAGCTCAAAACCTTGAACCAGAATCTCTCACAGGAAGCACTATTATGGGGACAGTTATCACATCTGAATATCCTCCCATTTTATGGGATTCACCTCAATGAACCGATGGCTCGGGCTGGTTTCGCCATGGATGAGGCATGAAACATTCTCAATTGCTTGAAACAAATTCTTCGACATTTTGGTATAAAATCTATAGATGGGCACAGGGTACAGAAGAGAACACATGTAAACAAAGTCTAGACAGAAAAATGACCACCTGGTCACATCAAGATGCTAGGCTGACTAAAAGATCGAACAAAGTAGCACTGCACGAAGGGGAACGGATAAATGGTAGGTTGAAATCGAAGGACAGGTGATCCAGCAGGTGAACTCGTGACAAGGCAGGTGAATTATCGATTGAGGCATATGATGAATTGGAAGAAACGTAATTAGAGCATGTCAGTTATTCTAGGTGGATGGGCACACAGCAACAGCAAACTAAAGGCGTGAGGATATCGACACAGCTATCGAACGTCACTGGCATAACAATGTGAAATGATAATCGGACAAGGCCAAAAGTCCCTTGTATAAGCAGAACCGGGAGACGACCCTATAGAGGATTGAACGATCGATCATGCACCGGAACATGTTTCAACTGCGCATCATCGTCAGTCATTTGAGTATCCTCTCCATCTTTTCGAGTGCTGCATCGACACCCTTGATCAACCTTGTGACATGACGAGGAAACAACTGTTTTTCATTTTCCCGGGCAGTCTCACGCGTGAAAGCTTGGCGACCAAATGCTTGCTCTAGAACAATAGGAAGGCCGAGAGCAATTCGGGTTATTTGGATTGTTATTTTCGTGCGCCCGAGAATATCGAAATACGATAACCCCTTGAAGGCATGTTGTACTTCGAGTAATCGTGTCAGCTCAGCATGAAGTGCGTTTATGCATGCTCGACATGCTGAAGTCGAGGTCAACTGATGAATACTTTGTGAGCAAAGATTCCACGTACTCAACGCTCGTTCACGAATTGCCTCAAGAGTAACCAAAACGGAGTTTATGCCATCCTCTTCAAGTCGTATTGAAGGATTGATCTCATTCAGAGCTTCTAGGTCCCGTAAAAGATCAGTCAAACGCTCGTAGATGGTCTGAATTATACGGACTCAATAATGTCCGGATAATCTCCAGATCACCATCCAAGAAATCATTGAAAACACTCAAAATGACTCCCTTGAATGTCTCCTCAGCATGGCTGGATGGATGTATTGCAAACACATCATATTCGGAGTCTGTCGAGCGTGTATCATATACGCGTTTATGCGAAGGTTTGCTCAGAACTTCATAGGCGACAGCAACCTTCTGAAAAGCTTGCGTGGCATCAGGATTATCAGGAAATTTACTGGTGATAATTTTAAGGAAAGCGCGAAACCACTTGGGAGGAAGCATACTCTGGGTGACATGCTCGACTCCGTGCGAGATACGCCCTTCGCAGAGTTATTTTGTCAAGGCTGGAATGCTTAGGTACCCCGAGTATCTCATAGAGACAATTAGTGGAGAGAACTATTTTCAGCGTTTCCAGGCGCTCAGTCTCTGCCGAGATATCCAGTTGTGCTTGGGACTGGCCTGAAGTTGTAGATGAGAAGTTTTGGGGAGCTGAGGGCTCTGCAACCCATGTCAAGTATTTGCGTTCGTAATTTTCTATGTCCTTGTCTTCATCCTCGTCGATGGGTAAGTGAAAGTACGTGCTCGCTACTCATAAGTAGATGTGGCAATTCATGTTGTGGAATGGTTGACACACCTGTGTTGAAGGCATAGGAAAACATTGATAGCACTTCAGGCGAAGGAAAGACCAAACACGATTAAGAGGGAACTAAGGTGTTGAATAAAAGATGAGATGATTAACAGGGCACTCACTTATCACATGTCAAGTTCTGAACATGATTTGCCAGGATCCATCATTCTCACAGGCCCAATTTGATGCTGATAAATGTGATCAAACAGCTATTAGAGAATACTGGCTCCGATATTGTCTGCAAAGTTCCGTGCTACCCTCGCAATCTCTCCTGGTTCCCCCATCATTGTGAGTCTGGTTATTTCCTGATCTTTCAGGTACTTATGGGCATTCTCAGGTCTGACCGCGCTGAGCTCGGAACGGCCGAATGCCCAGTTGAGAATATGGACCGAGGAAGTAGGAGAATCCTTATCAATCAACCGAAGGAATCCCTTCAACCTCCATGTGTTTTCTTTAGACAATAACTGGAGTGCTTTGATCAAAACTTCTCGTTCTAGACCCTTGGCTGCATGCGAGTGGTCATGAGAAGAATGTTTCCCAAAATCGGAGCACTCATGTCTCTCCAGTGCCCCTCCCCTGTAGAGAGTTGCAGTTTCCACTTCGTTGTGATGTGCTCTATCTGTACAAGAGATAGGCTTGAGAAACAACTTGGTTTGGTGACCAAATATAAGATCTGGGTCAACACCATTTCTACCTTGGCATTTGATTTTCGGTGTAGCATCATTCAACGTATTCAGATGGTCGATGACTTCGTCGAGTTGCCTTTCCGAAACATGTTCCCATTTATTCTGACCTTGATATCATTCACGACTCTTCAGGGAGGGTAATTTAAAGCTCACGATGAGGATGATATCGGTATACGAAGCCTGCATTCGTGCAGTTGGAGATTGATCCTCGTACCCCGCGAAATTCTCAGCGTCAATCACGGTGATTATGGCATCAAGCTTGAGGTCACCGTCTGTCATTTTTTCAATTTCTCTGATCTGAAATGCTAAGGTTGCAGGAAATGCCGATCCACTGTCTCCCAGGGAAAGCCTGGTTAATAACGTTTTTAATAGGGCTAGGGAAATTACGAACGAGCATTCGATGAGTATACGGTCAGGACGGAATTTGTCTACTCAATCAACTTTAGTGGCTCGGAAAGCGGACTCGGCACGGTGAACCCACCTCTGATCTCAAGAAGAGCCGTTTGCATTTGGCCGACAAGAACACAACACCTGTAACCGTATTTCATGGACCTGCTCTTGAGTTGATAGCTCGACCATACTCACATACAACCATTCAAGATCTCGCTAACCCCAGATAAGCTTGATTCGTTTGCAAGCTTACTGTCTACTGTTGTGGCATCAGAAACGTAATCTCCGAAACCAAGGCCAACTTCAATGCACCTTCAATGTCACCATATTCGTTTTTCAATAAGACTGCCTTGTAGCCAGGTGGTAGTTTAGGCAGAAGAGAAAGAATGACTGAAGTTTTCCCTGCTCCGAGAAAGCCTGTGAAAACAGTGATGGGTATAGAATTGTCGCTAGCCATAGTAAGGCAATAAGTAGTATCTGCCGTGGACACGCTCGGGATCACGTGTATTACTTTTTTTTGGATTCAACGTATATTACATCGTGATTAATCTGGGCGCGTTCGCAGCGACCACCATGAGCAACTCTTTCCCTGTTACGCTCAGGGCTGCATCGATTGCTAAGGCCCATACTGTTCTCGCGTGTGCTGCATTTCTATCTGCGTTGTTCATTGGATGTCTTCTGCATTATGAGAAGATCGTCAAGAATGGCGTAGCCGGATATCCACAGGAATGGTTTCCTTCGGTGTCCGCGACGTGAGTTGAATAACCAATGAATTGATATTGTCTTGATATTTTCTGCAGAATCGGCGATTGGTATCCTGAACGCAGTGTTTTTCAGATACTGATCGCGTTAACGTCTGGACCTCGGTTCGCTCTCGTTTACTTACAATATCAATACCAGTCGCAAGGGTCCAGAACTTTTTTCTGGCCCAGAATACTCTTCTTGATAGGCCTCATCCGGACTTTTTCCTGTGGCGGCTGGGTGTACATCACGTCTACTGATGATCATGATGCCCACGATATGTTTATGATCTTGTACATGGTTTGCAATCTTCCGTGGATGATTGGTGGTGTATTATTCTCTCGGAAGAGAGTTATTTGGAGACGCAGGTCCGGCATCTGTGATTTCTAGAAAGAAACTGGCTAAAATTCTGATCATAGAGCCTGGGTTGCAGCTGCGTCAGTGGCTTCCTCAATCTCCTTTCCTTCAAACTGACATCGTCTCAGCTTCTTCATGTCTATCGTACCACTTGTCTATTTTTATATCCAACACAAGGTCAACCGTATACCTGGAGGTCAGTCTGGCTTGAATTGAACTGGATTGATGGATCAGATTGGGCAACTGATGATATAGCTTATACTCAATATGCTTTCTTCGAATGGGGTCTTATATTCTTTGATGTGTTGTATGATTCCATAGCCGAACGAGACTTTGCTGAGGCAGATCTTAAGGTATGCCTATCATTCGGTCTCTACTCTAAAAAGGCCCTCATTAATGATCCAGATAATCATTGGGCCATCAAGTGAAATGACAACACAAATGTACCAGAGTCTCCATCGTCTTGCATGAAATGCTTCGCTGATTGCAATTGACTTATCTCAAAATCAGAAAATATGACATCTTGTCCAATGAAGAGGTTGCAGCTCAAGAGACAAATGTTGAGATTAATGTCGACGAACAAACCAAGAGTCAGAGCAATCTTGGGTTTTCAATCGAAAGAAAGCATCCTACACGGTTGACACTGCCTGCAGCTAATCTGAGATCTCAGCTATCTTTTGTATCTGATGTGTATCTCTGTATGTTCAATCATCTTCTAATTGGGGCATTATTTGATATTCCTCCTTAGCATTCGTCTTTTTGACCTTGTTTACTGCCCTCATTCCGACACTCTTCTATTTTTCCATCTGGGAGCTAGGGATTGCAGGACAAGAATTTGCCCTTTTGGCTGTTCTTTCCCCTTTCCTTCTTGGATTCTCGTCTTTTAACGATTTCTCTCAGAGTAAAAGGGGTCAGATCATTCTTCAGAGCTCATCACTAGTCGGGCTAGCAGCCTATGCCTTCGATAAACCTTTACATAGGCTACTTGCTGTAACGCCGGCTGTAGCACTTGGAACGCTTGCTGCAACGGTTAAATGGATTGGAGATAAACCATGCTACCAGGCATTTGGTAAGATAATTAATCTAATGTATGAAATAAGACTTCTCACTCAGCAAGTGTTTGGATTGGGTTGGGTCGTGACATCATTTGTGAGAATCGTGAACCACACGAACAATCCTCGTGAGTGAATTGTGATCCTCATGTGTGGCAAGGGTTTATTGTCACTTGGCAGTGTGGCCGTTCATCAATGGCAAATCAGGAGGGTTCAATAAAACCGGCATATCATTAGCCATTTTGGCCATATTCGAGCTGTCCACGCGAAACTCTACAGCTTTCAGACTTGCTGCATTGCCCGTAATGCCAAATCATCGTTCCTGGTTGTCTCCTGCACTGGCACTCGGAAGCCTCATTTTCACTATTCATAACCTGCTCGCTGATTCGAGTACTTTGATTGCCTGGTCCTGGACTGGATATGAAGGTGGTCTTCCTCGAGGACCTGTGCCTCATCTTCATTGTGGATTAACCATCATCGTCCAATGTCTTGGCCTCGCTCTGGGCCTTTACGCTTGTACGGAATCTTATCAAATTACTGCACCTGAATCGGAGCCTTCTCAGATAAGGATTAAAACCAGCAGATTCATTGGCCAAAGTGTTTATATCCGCGTGCTCATTACTCATCCAAGTTTTTATGCCTTCGGTGCTACTTCTGCTTATGTTCTCTACATGTATGAAAACTGGACTGGGTATGCTGGTGGTCTAGGAGTTGGATTCTTTATGATGTGCATCACTCCTTTCGTATTCGAGAAAGTAGCTGCTATGAGAATTTACGCAGGACGTATGCTAGGCACAGCATTCGTCGTTTATTGTTTATTGATTCTCGCTAGTATCTTCACTGTGGCATACGCTTTTATTACGGGAGGTATTTACTTCCGGGAAAGGACTAACTGGTAAGCTTATCAACCTTGCAATGGTTAAATTGTTTGTCAACCTCTTCTGCTTCTGCAGGGTGCTCTTTGCTCAAGTAGTGCTCTTCCTCCCATTCTTTTCGAATGCTACCAATGACAAGCTCTTAGCTCCCATCTCCCGTACTAAGGCATCATACGTATATATTTTTCTTGTATTGATGTCTGTCTTTTCTGGTCTTGTCACGCTATTCCGGTTTCCACTTTCCGGTTCGCAGCCCTACAAACCAGGACCAAGGATAATTCAAGCTGGTATATGGACAGTCCATTTCGGTTTTGATAACGAAGGTCATGATAGTCAACGAGGAATCAGGAATTTAATCCGGGACATGCAATTGGACATTGTAGGCCTCCTTGAGACGGATTTACATGTACGCCGACGTATGCTTTGTTTTCGATCAACCCTGACTGATGGTTCCTGGATCCTATCCTTGAAGAGAACTTCTTTTGGTCACCGTGATTTGTGAGTGCTTCCTCGGGTACAGTTTGACCATGAGTAGTTACCTAACTTGGTCTCAGGACAAGGGTGGCCGTTGAAGATTTGGGTTATGTTTGTATCAAAATTCTCAATGATCTCACCCGGCTCATGGGCTTTCAACAGAATGTGGATATTGGACCTGGCCCCAATCGACACACATGGGGATGCGCCCTTCTATCGAAAGTAAGTCATGATAATCTGATTGCATTTGCTTGTAACTCTTGTCGGCGAACCAGTTTCCCATAATCCGATCTACTCATCACCTACTTCCCTCGCCGCATGGTGAGCTTGCGCCAGCGATTGAAGCTGTTCTAGACATCTATGGTACCCAAGTCACCGTGGTTGTTGCTCATAATGGCCAAGGTACATTCTTTTTCACTGTTATACTGTGACTGAATTGTGTGACCTTTTTAAGAGGAGGATCCCTTAGATCGTGAATTGCAGAGTACTGAATTGGCCAGGATCATGGCTGCATCCTATCCAAAACCCGTTATCTTCTTGGGCTATGTGGTCACAAAACCTCTGGCCATGCGTCGTAAGTCTGGCCCTCGCTGTGCATTTTTTGGAATTACCTAATTCGCCCAAAGCAAATCCCTACGAAATTATGGTGACGGATGGGCGTGTCCACGATATTGATCAAGATGATCTAGACAGGTGGTATGTCCCGAGTGTCAAACGCCTCAATCCTAACATAGTGCATGACTTCGTGCAACTGTTGATCTGATTTGTATCCCAGGTGCGAATATATATTTTATCGAGGACTATATCGGACCTCCTATGCGCGAATATCGCGGGGCATCATCACAGACACAGAGATGCAAATTGGTCAATTTGTCTTGCCACGTCATGGAACTCCAATCGTAGATGAATCAGTTTCTGCAAGATACTCTCGAGCTTTTAAGGAACAAATGCCTATTGAATATGTACGTGAATCACTCCTATTGATTTTCCTCGCAAATCTGCTTAATCGAAATGAAGTGGTTCCCTATGGCGTACTATGGAGGTCCCGGCCATGGCGGTGTGAACGGCCACTACTATCATGTCTTTGGCACAGTAAGGAACCTCCCAGTTCCGCCTCACGACTCAACTCAATCCTGCGTAGCCCCTATACTATCTTCTACCATTGAATGCGACGGTTTGAAGTCTTGTATTTTGTCCTTGTCCACGTGTAATTACACTGATGTAAATGTTGAAGATAACACTTGTAGTCAGATCTTGGGTGTGTGACCAATCTGGTTGAAATTTCTATGAGACATTTGAAGAGCAGGGATGGACGAGTGGAATCATGTTCGTGCTCAAAACCGTGAAGATCTGTTTGACGCGGTCAAAAAAGTCGGAGATGCTGATGCGGAAATATACTATAGTCATGGAGGATCCTGTGATACTATTCACTGAGATAATTTTTGAATACTTTGGATAGCATATCCTTTGTCAAGTCACATATTTTCTATCATTCACTGCCTGTGCTTGATAAATGAATCCCGAAATCTTTCATTTTATTTCCATCAGACACTGCATAGCGGAAGTCTTTGATCCCTTATACTTGATCTGAGCTTTCCGCCCCCCTTTTGCACCAGAAAACTATATGATTCTCCGCAATTCCTCTCTGTGCACTCGCATGAAAGTGAATCTTCCGGTTGTCGTCTAAACGCAGCGCTAAAATAATTACGTGATTGGTTGCAAACACTTGGTAAAGGATTCTGTGACACTGCATGTGTTATGTACCAAATCAACATTCAATCTGGCACATGCTCATGCTCGTAATACAGCACAAGCTGATGTTGGACACCCTGCTCCATTTCTTGGCGTTCGTCCAGTGACATCGATTTGCACATCATTTTTGATGAATGGAACCTCTCATCGAAAACGATAGTTCAGTGTTACTGATTAGACAAAAGACGACTGTTGGCCTTAGCACCGCTAAGGCGGTCGATCTTGTCTAGTGCCGTACTTCATCTCGTACCAGGCGATAGCTTGTATACGCTCGCCCTTCAGCAAGCACCAAGCCAACCTCAAAGGGTTGTAATGTCGGGCCAAGACCCGAGACAATTCTACTAGAACACAATTTCAAGGCCAGAAGGTGACACTATTGTGCACTATACATACCATATTGAAAAAATAGGAGTGAAAGAGGAACAACCTGGCTCTATCAATTTGGATTAGTACTTAAATATCATCTACAAACAAGATTGATTTACCTCGACTACGAGATTGGACTGGCTACTCGAATCTTGCTTCATAAGTCTGAGCCGGAAGTAAATACCACCTATTCGGAATGGATCAGCATTGGAGCTGCCCATCGAGCATCACACCAACCCGGCAGCCTCCGAGCATCTTTGACACTCAACATGAGGGCAAAAAGAGGAAAGTGATTGACGAGAGTAAGTAGGAACTCCATACTTGCAAGCAGCAAAAGGATGATGAAACGAACCTTTGCAGGGCATGAGCAATCTATAAGCAGTCAGAGGCAGGAACCTACAGTAGCGAACAACGCATAGTATACCAGGACAGTTGGAAACAGAAAAGCCAGTAGCGTGAATAAGATTGTTCCGAATAACAGTTGATCCATGTCGTATTCCCAACTATCAATCCGATTTCTCAACACATTGTAACGCTTTCCTGGGTAGTAATCAAGGTATAGTATGATGACAGATATGATCAGCACACATACCTCGGAAGAGGTTGAACAATGACCCAGCTATCTTCAATATTTGATGATAGATGAGGCCAGTGAAGAAATAGCATACATATATATGGATGGTGAAAATAGCAATCAAATCGATGGTGGCCGAGAGGGCAAGAGTCATGCCACCAAACTTGCCCATGCAACCGAGAACATAGATAATAGTCACAGCGTAAGGAGTGATCTGGTCTAGACCCTTTTCCCAGAATCGTATCAACCCAACGAACATATGGCAATAGAACCAACTCAATTCGGTGTTAAGCTTTAGGCCAGCCGGCCAGGAGTCAAGCCATCGCACAGTATAGATGATGTCGTGCACCAAATACTTACGTATCATAACGCTGCCAAATTGCCCAAGGGTTAGAGCATTTTCAGTCAGGAATGAGCCAATTGCCATCCCCATCGTCACATCGTTCAGTATCAACCAGACGGTATTAAAAAACTGAGTATATCGGGCAGCGTAATTTGTGATATCTGACTCGCCACGGTTACGAAGATGGGGTATCTCGGCGACAAGATACACGACTTGTTCTGCACGGACCTCAATTTGCTGGATTACAGCACAGAGATCTCTGAAAGAAGATGTAGGAATGGCTGGTATCTTGGATATAGACTTAATGAGATGGGAGAAGGCGTTCATGGGCTGGGAAAGTAACGTTGCAACCGTACTCATGGAGAACAATACAGCCGCAGTTGCAGGTAGCATGCGAGCGGATGGGTCGGTGATAGCTGTTTTCAGCAGAGTGGATGCGTTGAATTGGTTCAGGGAAACCTGACCAATAGCAACTGAAGAATTCGACCTAGGTAGCCGAGTGAAATCTTGAGACGATAATTGTGCATATGCTTGTGAGGACTTGTCGCCCGAGAATAGGGAAGGAACAAATGTCGAGCAGTCAAATGCATAGAACCTCAAAGAACTTAATGGATGTTGATGATAGAATATGAGGATGGGCTGTATTTTCCTGGGCCATCAATTCAGTGTCGGAAAAGCCGTCTGTGCAGTACTTACAATGCGGCGATCTTTATAGTATTGCTTTGTGCATCAAATTCACAGAAACCGAGGACTTCAGGATTTCCCCCGCATGATTCCTGCAAAGCACGCCAGGCAGGTACAGTGCAGGCCGCATTCAAGGCGGACACTGCTTCCTCTTCCTACAAGACCATAAAACAACACAGCAGAGAAAGACAAAGAAAACCCACAGAGTCCTTTTCCAGAACACCAACTATACACAGTTGAGGTATTTTCCAGCCATAACAGAACCCAGACCGCTGTAAACCGAAAGGCCAGTATACCGTCGGTGTGACGGTCGAGGAGACCATTAACTACACGTGACATCCAGCCGCCTCCCCCTGCATAGTATTAAAACAATTCAGAGCTAAGGAATTGATTTCCAGAGCTGCTGAATCGATTTTTAATTCTTCACACAGTTTGTGCGGAATTAGTGCCTCTTGACAAAGCAACATCTAGTAGTCAAGATGAGGTTCGAACGTCCAACCCAATCACACCTGTCATTGTGTGACTTTCTGCATTCAGGTCTCATGCTCCAACAATCGCCTCCTGAAAAATTACCTTATCACTACTTTGTTATGTTCAGACTCGAAGTTAAAACTTCCCACAAAACGATGCTAATCGAATTACAGGTTTTGTAACCTAATTCTCTCACTGGGATGCATGATGGCATCGCAATTGATGACTTGTCGAAAACTGGGTTCCTACAGATCGTGACCTAAATACTACTTGCAAACTCAACTTGATAGATCATTTTTTCTGCTGTCAATGTTCTGCTTCACTTTGGCATATACAATTTATTGAGCCTGGCCAAATTCATATTATCCCAGCATAAGTGTATGCCTCTCCCCCGGAAGTTCGGATTGAAAGATTACATTTCTACATCAGCTTTCAAGCCACCCACTTTCTCTTCTGGCATATAGTGAGTAATATTCGTGTTGCTATGCCTTGAGCTGCTGACATGATACCTATTGTCATCCTGTCCTCAACGACGAAAAGAGCTCATTTCGTCTATCAAGATAGTGAATGCAGCAAGCTTCATCTTTTATTTAACAGATATTCTTCTCAGTTAAATTTCTGGGATATTCCTGTCTTCTTAAATGAGTAAGTTTTTATTCGCTCAGCGCGAGCTTCCGTTTTGCTCATCGGCCTCGATATTTCCATCGGTCCATCTAAACGTTGTGCGTCCATTTGCAATGACTATCATCAATACTTGACTGGGTCGACTTAGGTAGTGGGTAGAGATGGGCCTTTACAAACCAGAATTTGGTTAGTATATTCTAATTGCATTTCGTCTAGGACATACGCTCTATAGGCTACTAGCCTCAAATCAATGTTTTCCCTTTCGGTCATTATTGAACACAATGAACGGCACATTTTATCGGGCTGTTTATTGTCTCTATCACAAGAGGTTAAGCTCCTTGTCACGCTATCATCGTGCCAGTCAATCTTTCTCGAACTGCATTCCATTCACTTCCGCTCTGATCTTAATTTATATGCACACATTGCCGAAGCCTTGATCGGAATGCCCCTTGACTATCTCCTTGCTAACTGTATATAAATTAATCTCTCGCTAGAAAGAAGATGAGTCTTTCTCCTGTTGTTCATACCCATCTGCTGCCCTAATTTCAATGAAAAATCTATTTTTTCGGTCGTCGTCTTATCTTTCGTCTATAGACCCCATCAAGATACTGATCCTTCCCAATCGATCCGGTTTAAATAAGGCCGTCAGCATTTTTTTCAATGAGAAATCACGCAATAATCTTCTGTTAACTGATGTTGTCTAAACACTTTTTCCTGATTGAATACAAGTACAGTGATGTTTTCGATCAACAATATCAAATGGAGATCAATATCAGACGCTTTACACAGCCGTGTGGAACGCCAAGGTTTTTTTTTACGGGCACTTCGTTGTTCCTGTGGATCATGAAGTTGATGACTTGTTTGCAGCAATATTTTTGAGACAGTCTGGCAGTCAAGTCAATCTGTCAACTCTAAACATACGAACTAAGTCTGTGAGAGTATCTGACAATATATGTCTCACACTAAGACTGGTCAATGGTCAAAAGCCTTCTTTGAGGCTAGCAATCTTTTGTTGCCATAGATAAACAAGACATCCTGGACACACCTCAGAAATCAGCGCGTCTATGTGCTCAGGGAATCTGGTTGCAATGGCTGGGAAATTGATATGCTGACTGCATGCCGTGGTATGCCACAAGTTAAGGCACATTCTCCATATCGGTAAGCCTGGCTATTATCTCATAAGACTCTGTGCCTGAGAGATTAATGAGATCTACAGGCTTCAATGGTCCACGGACAGCGGTATTTCCATATCCGAAAAAAGTTGTGATAAGAGCTTTCAGACCACCAATGCCTCCGATTTGAGAGACGGCCCAATCAGCCTGACTGAACTTCTCCTGTAACTCCATTGCTTCCGTAATCTTTCCCTCCTGAAAAAGCCGGTAAAGTTTTACATGTAATCTCGGAAAGAGGTTAACCAGAGCTGCAATGACACCTGCACCCCCTCCAAGAAGGCCAAAGAGATATGTATCACTTCGACCCGGATAAACGGCGAATTTATTGGAAAAACGTGTGCGTGCAGTCAGGCGATGGAGTTTTCCTATGTTTCCACAAGAAAGCTTAGTTCCGACGATATTGGGATGAACGGCAAGTTCTCCAATGGTATCAGAATCAAGATCTATACCAGCTGTGACTGTTGGGAAATTGTAGATCATGGTCGGGATCGGAGATTCATTGGCAACCTGGAGAGCGTTCAAAGCTTATCTCGTCGGATGATAAGAATATAGGCATACCTGTGTGTGGAATCGAATAATGTTTTCTCGAGTCATCGCCTTTGGCCACACCGAGGGAGTGAGCACCAGGGCATGAGAGGCTCCAGCCTGCTGTGCGTCCTTACATAGTTCAATGGTCTCCCGGGTCGATGGAGTGCCAGTACCTGCAATAACAAGCACTTTCTCATAGCCGTTGATATTCAGGGTCCTCCGTATCTCATCAATCATCAGCTTCCTCTCCTCGCGCGATCTGTGCGATCTGGCATGAATGGCCTACTGGTTGATGAAACGGGTTATCTTACAAGTGTTGAGCTTCTCCATTGGAACCTTGCACCAATATTCCAGTAACCCCGCCCTATATGATATGTTAATCAACAAACAAAACTTGGAGGGCACTTGGCCGACCTGAGCTAGGCGGAGGACATGTTTCTGGATAGAAAAAATATCCAAGTCATCGTGCTCATCAAAAAAAAGAACGGCTGGGACATAGACTCCACTAGGAGGAGGCGCAGACATGATATCAAGAGAAAGCACTTAAGGCTGATCAACCCTGTCATTAAGGGATAATAATAGTTGTACTTCAGAATATATATATAGCTTTCCCACAATCCACGTGGGTCGAGTTTATTCCCAACGTTCATGTCTCCGTCATGATTCCATCCCTCAAGAAGCGAGCTGCTTGCGTCTTTGTAAATCCTAAAATCATTACATATGGCTTGAAGAATACGCAGATGCTTTCCAGGCGTCTTTTGGAGGCTACAAGGTTGGGACACCGACAGTACACTTCCAACACCTTCCTCACTTCTAATTCGCTGCGGAGACGGTATACAACCAACTCGCCTGCATCCTTACGAGTGATCAAAGCTAGACAAATTTCATATGCATCAATACCTCGCTTTGTGCTGCGTGCTTTCAGGGTACCGATAGCGGGCGCGACCGTCGGCGCAGGTGGACTAGGCTATGCAAACTATAAATTTGAAGGTGTGCCTATCATCTTGTTTTCTCGCTGTGGTATTCAACAGCTTGCAGAGGTTAGGAAATCTACAAATGAATGGATGAGCATGGCTCAAGCAACTACTCAAAGCTTCGTTGGATTTGCATCGGATGGGCTTTCGTCTGTCAAGACCGCCGTATCAGAATTGCAACTCCCCGATATCAATGCTTCACAATTGATCAAAGATCTATTCTCTGGCAAACAAGAGGAAAACAAGAAGCAGAGCCAAGACAACGAACAGAGCAGCCGGGAGGGGCGTTTTCCCAAAGAAGAGGCAGCTACGGCAGCACTTGTAGGAGGAGCAGCTATGTCATCCCCTTCTGAGTCAAAACAAGACATAGGGGAGGAAGCGCGACAGAACGGACTGATGCATCTGACCAAAAAGTTGATTGAAATCAGGAGTATGCTATTGAGCATTGATCAGAGTGACGCTCTGAAATTACCTAGTATCGTGGTTATCGGTAGTCAGAGCTCAGGGAAGAGCTCAGTGCTGGAAGCTATCGTGGGACATGAATTTCTACCAAAGTATGGATCAAATTACGAACCAAAAATTCGACTAACAACTGTACAGAGGAAACAACATGGTTACCCGTCGTCCTATTGAACTTACTCTGGTTCACACCCCAGCCAAAAATGGGCAGCATCCGGTCGAATATGGAGAGTTTCCTGCACTTGGTACGGGAAAAATTACCAACTTCGCTGACATTCAGCATACTCTCATTGACCTCAACCTCGCTGTCCCCGCTTCTGAATGTGTTTCCAACGATCCCATTGACCTTCGAATATATTCACCCAACGTCCCTGATCTGTCCCTTATCGACCTTCCTGGTTATGTCCAGATCTCGTCGCTGGACCAGCCAGAGACACTGAAAGAAAAAATAACAGGGCTTTGTGAAAAATATATTCGGGAGCCAAATATAATTCTTGCTGTATGTGCCGCAGATGTCGATCTGGCCAATTCTCCTGCCCTAAGGGCAAGTCGCAAAGTTGACCCTCTGGGCTTAAGAACCATTGGCGTCGTCACTAAAATGGATCTCATTCCTCCTGAGCAAGGCGCCTCAATACTTGATGGTAATCGATACCCTCTAAGTCTCGGTTACGTTGGTGTTGTTACTAAGAAGATCCATCGCAATTCTTCGACAGTAATGGTTGCCAGAGGAGAGGATCATGACTACTTCAAACAACATAGAAACGTGTTTGGTTCATCACAGCTCAGGGTCGGTACTGACACCCTTCGCCGTCGGCTTATGGAAGTCCTCGAATCATCTATGGCATCCTCACTACACAGTATCTCGAACGCTGTCCAGCTCGAGTTCGAAGAAGCAACATACCAATTCAAGGTTCAATACAATGACCGACGTATCACAGCAGAGTCCTACGTTGCAGAGACGATGGATATGCTGAAGCACCGAATTAAGGAATTTACTCAGCAATTTCGTCGGCCCACTATTCGTGCCAAGCTCAAAGAAATGTTGGATGACAAAGTCATGGATGTATTGGAGCAATTGTATTGGTTAGACAAGAAAACAGCGGAAATGAGTCAATTGGGGTCGAATCCGAAACTAAAACCTGAAGATATTGATCCGTATTGGAAACACAAACTCGAAGCGGCGTCGAGTCTTCTCACAAAATCGGGTGTGGGTAGAGATTCTACGTTACTTGTTGCCGATGGATTGCGGGCGCTCATTGATTCCATCGCCCTTAGCGAACCCTTCAACTCCCATCCACGGGCTGCTGAAAGGTTGATCGAATTTTCTCACAACATCCTTCGCGACCGGATTGGAGTCACATCCGACCAAGTTGAGAATTGCATCAAACCGTACAAATATGAAGTAGAGGTTGAAAAGGAGGAGTGGGAACAGGGTAGACAACAAGCAATTCAATTGTTTGAGAAGGAGGTGGAGGCGTGCCAGTCGAAATTGAAGGTGATCACGAAGAAGGTTGGAGGGGGTCGGAAGTTGAATACCCTGATAGGATATGCGAAGAAGCTGGAGAACGACCAGAAGGCTACAGAGTCTACTTCTTCAAAGATGGGTGGGACTGGAGCCGAGATCAATGAACTCACTTCCGAATCGTATCGCTATCCTCCTGCGCAAATTGTTGATGGCAAGTATTGGAATGACTTGACCGAACGCATCCTTTGATTGACTTCTGTTTCAGCTCGTTATGCATTAATGTACAACGAACGACTCAGTGTCCTGAAACTACGGCTGGCTGCTCTGAAATCCTTTCGATGTCGTGCGGGCCCTCAAAGCGAGGTTTTCTGCCCAGAAACGTTCCTCAACGTCATTGCCGACAAGCTTGCGTATACGTCTGCTATGTTCATCAATATTGAGCTATTAGATCAGTTTTTCTACCAGGTGAGTTCATTTATCAGTTTGCAACCTCGGTGGTTTGTCTAATCACGTTTCATAGTTTCCGCGTGAGATTGACTCACGACTATTGTATGACCTAGATAGGAAGGAAATCATAGCCTTCGCTAGGGAGAATCCGGTAGTGCGTCGGCATCTTGATCTCCAGGAGCGCAAGGACAAGCTAGAGGAAGCGATGAAACAGCTAAATAGTCTTTCTACTCTGCGTTCAGATCCCCAGTCTCAGCCACGGAGACAACGAGGAATATTTGGTGGCACTTTCTTATAGGGTCTTTAAACTACACAATCACTCCACCCATGCATGTATGCCTCAAACTCATGGCCACTGGTTGGCTTCTAAAATTTTTGAAATACATTTGATGGCATCATTCTTCTCACTACGGCACAACACAGGTGAGGTTCTGATAACATTGACTCCTTAAACTATGAGGAGCACTGTCGTAATGTGAGGGTATGGAAACTATCACGGACAAATGTAGATGGATGTGGGGTATAATATTTGTTTAAAGTTTGGCCTTAGTCTGAGCAGCCTTGAGGACATTGTCAAGCTTGGTTGCGAGCATTATATTGCCCCGTGTCTTGAGTTTCCCAGACATGAATGCCTTCTGGCCGTTCAGCTGCATTGTCAGGTCATTAACCAGAGGGAAGGAATAAAGGGGAGGGTAGAGACATGCCTTGCCACTCGCCAAGTCAATGAGGACGTCATCAGCAAGAATAATCGTGACATCGGCTTTGGGAGAGGCTTTTCCCTTATACACGGTCCCAGTCTTCTTTGCGTCAATTGTCCATGTCGCTGTTTGCCCGTCTTTGGTGACTTGGAGCTCGAAAATGCCGTTGGTCTAGATTCAGACCATGGTCAGGGTCCAAGCGGAAATGAGGAGTTTTGAGTCCGTACCTTCTTAATGAGACCTTGCCTTTGTGAATCGCTGTTTTGCGCGAAGCCAGAATGAAGGGTAGCAATGAGCTCAGAAGACTGTTTTAAAAAATGAGTTCATGGGGCCTGATCATAGTCACTGACAAACCAACCTTGAAGCCAGGCACTTTGATGTCGTCAGACATGGCGATGGGAGTTATGGTTTACAGTTGTAGGAAGCTTTTGAAGTTGGCAGAGTGAGTTTGCATATGATTAACAGAGTCACATGCAACGGCACAAAAAGTGTGTTCTAAATTAATATACCGCAAGCAGCACCAGTATAATGTACACTAGTGCTTATGCTCATTTCGCAAGACTTGTTTACGGCTAGGCGTACTGCTGAAGATGTAGACGTGTTTAGTCGTATAGTATAGTCATGGTGCTGAGACATGTGACAGCAGATGAGAGATAAAGTCATGAGAAAAATACGGTTATCTCCGACTGTTTTCAGTGTAGCCTCGTCCATATCTCCTTACAGTCTTAGGACAAATTGCAACCATGGCTTGCCAGACCCCTGAGCGTGTGAAACCAGCTTCTTACTATCAGTGAAATGCTAGCTCGTGCTTTCTTCTTTTCTACGTAAAACCAATTCTCACTAACCCTACGCTCCATCTAACTGACGATTTTATCTTTTCATTGCCTATTTTCTACGGGGATGAGCACATATTATCCGTTCTTTCTGAACTTGTCATGATTCTAGAAAGCCAAAGCAACCATTTGATTTTGTTCGCTGCCTAAAACTCCTCTCATTTAACTGCCTTTACTGGGAAGGACGGCTCGAGAAATGAACTGTGGACCTAGAATTCTGATAAGCCCCTGCACTTGATTCCAGAGTGAACTTCAGAAACGTTCGACTAACCAACCTGTGGACACTGGCCAGGCACCTTGTGGAACAGTCATCAGCTTCACTTCTGAATAAATCGCCAGATGGACTCTGATGCTATGTAACAGCCAACTTTGGACCAGATCTGAGCCAGAACATGTACCAAATTACTAGAGAGAGCAGGTTGCTTGCTCATTTATATCTCAACGTCCTTTCTCTTTGGCTCGTTCCCTCTTTCTTGTACTATCCTCTTTCTGCTAGCCAGCCATCTCAGCCAACTCCTTTGTTGACCAAGATGCGATGTAAGTTTGCACAAGAGAATCCAGATTATTTCTGCTTTTGCTCCGCGTGCCATCTCTCGTCAGACCTCTTCCCAAGACGACAAGACGGGAAAATCATCCTGCCTGAAATACCTGGTAGGCGAAGCATAATGATCTCTTTGGCTGGCGTGTGCTGACCAAAGGACCATATGTTGACCATACTAGGTCCTCCCTCTCACCGTACGACACCCTGTTCTCACCCTTCAACACCCACATCAGTGCCCATCTGCACATCAACGTTACCTATACCAGCTGATATCCCCTCACTTCCTTGTATGAAAATTTTTCACTGTCTATGTTCTGTCCCTGACGTGCTCTTCACGTTACCAATCTACTGCGATGGCATTGACAGCACAGACAATATCCCCAATTGTCAATGGGTGCGCCGACCACGGACACCATCCTCGTGCAGGGTCGAACGCGCAAACATTTGTCCCTAGTTCGCTTTCTGTGCGTGTTAGAAGCAGCCCAAGTACATCATCAATTGCTTCCATTACTACCTTGGGGCTAACGATCGCTATCACGTATTCAGTTACTATTGACTTTGCGGAAAAAACAAGTTGTTCCTGGCTTGACCTTTCTACGTCGAACACACAGCCTCGTTTTCGCTCCCAGTCATCTTTGACTACGACTACCAAGGTTTCGAACCCGGTCCCAGTCGATGCTCCACACATTAAACCATCTCTAGACGATCAATCAAAAACTTTCGCTTCGGAATCTTCCTCAGCCTCAACTTCGACATCAATTCAATCGATCCCTACCTCATCCTTGAAATTCTGCCCTCCATTCGTCGCTTGTGACCGAATCATCATATCACCAGACAGTGACGCCGCCAAGGAGGGCATGACTATGATTCCCTGGAGTGCCCGTCGTCGGAAACAAAGATATCGTTCAAGTTTCGATATAGGCACGGGTCAAGGAAAGGGCAAGACAATGTTTAGATATTATGGTCTTGATGATGACCCTCCTATTGGTTCCTCGATCACTGATGTTTCCAAAAAGCAGTAAATGCTCTGTTAACTTACATAAACAATAGATTTCCATTGCTAACTCGGCAGTGTATAATATCTCTAGTTAACGTATGATACTTCGAAACAAGAACGACTAAAAACGTACGACTAAAAACGTGCGCCCAAGACCGTGCTCGTCCAGAAAAGGCTATTTCATTTAAATGTACAGGGTATTGGTCAACCAAAAAAGGCAAGTCACGTATTGGTCACCCTAGCTCCTCCCAAACAAACAAATAAACTACCTGGCTTCGCTCCTCACCACTGCCATTCTCTCCCCCACCCCTGTTTCTCTACATGAAATACATCGAGAATCCTGCACTTTCTCGTCTGGCCCAATCCCTCACCCATCAGGGGCCCGAGTGTCTAGTTCGTACCCGCATGGAGGCGTACAGTTGCAAGAACATAAAGCGCGACAAGAAACTTTTCAAAACTCTTGAAGACGCCTACAAAGATGAAGCCTCCCATTCTCCATCACTACCATCTTGGCTTGCACTTGACCAAGAAGCCGAAATGACCCCTTTTGGACCGATTGATAAACATGCCTCGCGGAAGACTCTCTACCTCCTTATTGCCACTCTCAATATCGCATTTCCCGACTACGACTTCTCTGACGTCCGCCCCTCCCATTTTGTCAAGGAAGACAACGGTGCTGAGGTCCTTAACTCCCTCAGCAATACCCTCGTAGCATCCCATCGTACAGGAATAGCCGCACCCCGAACATACTCATCTTATCCTCCCTCTTCATCAGACATATTCCCCCCTGTTGCTACTTCACCATACAGTCGAATAGCATCCAGTCCCCTTGATCCACCTCCAATAATATCAGGAACTCATCCAGCTCTCTTCCGCCTCATTGACGATGTCATCGGTCTCTCTGAGTGTGAAGTCTTTTCTTACACCCCGGAGATTGAGGCTGATCCACATGCTAATGACTTTTCCGATGATGAGGATGACACAGCACCATTAGCCGAGGAGGAATCTTCTTCTGAGGATGACATAACGTTCGAGTTTGATGATTATGATGTCGATGAAATCAAAACTCGTCAGAATATCCGATTTAAGAGTGATGCCGAGTCCGCCCTCTCAGACGAGGTTTCTTCCTTATACTATAGGCGTCGCGGAGCATTGTTGTGGTCTTCACATTGGTTCTTCTTGAATCGCAAATTGAGACGAATACTTTACATTTCAGTTTGGGCTCGCTCTAGAGGAATAGGTCGATCCTGGTCCGAGGATGAGTACGAGGTCAGGTCCCTATCAAACTCCTATGCAGAGAGGTTCAAAACATGGTCTGGTGGTGCCGGTGCTGGCGCCCGAGCTATAGGATTGAGGACTTCTCTCTGAGTGAGTCGTGCCATATAAGTCGGAATAATTGTTCAACGGATCAGATAGGCCGAGACATCTTTTTTTTTGCTCTCGAGGACGTCGACATTACTGTCGAAAATCTCTTGTTGTAAAGTAGTTGTATATCAGTATAAGGCTGGCGTTTGCTTAACTATAGTTCTTGATATTCAGACCTGTTTGTTTTTGATACCATGAATGATACTTGGCCCGGTTTAGTTTTTTTTTTCTCAAAAGAGCATTACCGCTTTTGCATAAGCTCGACTTCAGCCAATCTATATCTTGAGGGAAAACTCTGTACCGTACAGCTAGATATTCAGAAAACCAATTTAGTGAGCAGGTTCAAAGTGATGGTTGTGCGATAAATGACAGCCGGGAAACAACTCGATTTCTGAGTTCACATTGAAAATTTTGCCCGGCGT
>Ga0153942_1000076_pt1 | contig 31596 bp, 40 predicted proteins | sample TSNJ026MetaG_FD_104731 | JGI IMG/M metagenome (GOLD analysis project Ga0153942, IMG submission 104731) | Attine ant fungus gardens microbial communities from New Jersey, USA - TSNJ026 MetaG | ecosystem: Host-associated > Fungi > Mycelium > Unclassified | place: USA: New Jersey, Brendan T. Byrne... | reverse complement strand
ATTTAAGAAAACCCACTGCGCTACCACGAGAACCCTGGACGGTGCTGAACCTGATGAAGATAGGTGTCTCTCTGGAAGGGTCTGTTAAAACAGGCGCATATGTGTACTTGGAAGCACGATCGTCAAAGACTCGAAAGGTGCCGTGAGCTCCGGTGCCACGAGCATGAACGACCCGTTCAGGGATGCGCTCGTGATCGAAACGGTGGATCTTTTCACGTCCAATTTGGTCCTCAAGCAAAGAGGCGCCGGTATGTTGACCATCAGACACTTTCAACCTGAGAGATAACAGTGAAAACAATTACTATGTAGAACATGGAACATAACCTACCAAGTGTCTGTGTTGGAAATCTTGACACCATGGTCAGTGGTTAAACCCGACCCACTCGGGCAATCAACGATATCGCGCTTCAAGTCGGCACGCTTCGGATTGTCGGTAAGCATTTCGATGCCACCTTGGACGGCTGAAACAAGAGAAGACATGATGGAAAATACTAAAAGGACATTAAGCCGGTCGAACTGCTTCTATATAGCAGAGGTCTCAGAATCAGTCAGAATTGTCGATCGGTGGAAATGAGAATGACGCGCTGACGTACTGCGATCGAACGGGTGATGACTTGTACTGAGATAAATACTTGGAATGTAACGAAATAGACAATAATGAACTTATTTGTTACATGTTCCTGGCAAGACGAGTATGGACAAATATTCGGTAATTCACTCGAGAGTCCATTTCAAAAACTTGTGATCCTGCATCCAATCAGTGTCTCGGGAATACCTGAATTGTAGTTACTCACTTTGAACAGACGCGCCGACAATCTCAGGTGATTAGCTCACAGAAGAGCAGAAGATTGGCCTCAGTTTTGGTTGACTATATCTTGGACGTTTCAGTCCCCGCCCATTCTCGTGTTGGAGTCAGAGATTTTACAATCAGATGACTGTTCCATCTTCTCTTCAATTGAGGTTCCCTTGTCATTAAAGCGACAAGTACTGTCATGAATTTTACATGAGGAAACTCAGCCATTGAGATCATTTCTTTGATGAAAAGTTAAACGCATGATAACCTGTCAGGCCTGACAGACAAGGTCCCATGCAAGGCTCTGATGACAGTCGACGGCCCCAAAATAGGAAAACACAAGTGAACACAATCTGACAAATATCAAAAATAACATTACATTTAGCTGAATGAGGCCGAGTAAACGTAGATAATTTCTAAGCCTACACACGAGCGCGATAAGCAAGCTAAAGTAGTTGCAAGAGATTGACCCACCGATAGGTAGCTTGGAAAGAGCGTAAAAGATTTGCTCGGATATCTTTTGCCAGAAGCCTTCAGGATCAAGGATAATTCAACTTTTTGGTTTTCTTGATACATCCCTTCCGTCTCCTCCCCTCCCCTGCTTGTCGTGCCCTGGTAAGACGGGGCTCCGAAGAGCCTACAATACCGTCAGATATCGTCGTCGTCGGAGTAGAACTCATCTTCGTCGTCGTCAATGGAGACCAAGTTGGTAAAGTCAATCTTGTAACGCAAAAGACCACCGATGCCACCGAAACCTTTGACAAATTGTGCACCTTCTTGGGACTTATTGGTGACAAACTCAAGAGCAGCGCCGAATTCCTTGTACTTCTCGGCAAACCACTCAAGTAAAGACTGAGGTTCAACAGTCTGCTCCATTTCCACGCCGGTCGACTTATCAATAAACTTCTCGCGATCCTTCTCTTGTTCCTTGTTAACGTGGATAACAATTTCCTCTAGAAGCGTCTTTCAACTCCCAATCATTTTGAAAAGCTATGATTTTTCATACCTCCAGCAGCATTACGGAGGACATACCGGGTGATATCTAGATTTTCCCAAACAATGAGGGTTTCGACAGCACCAAGCTCAAGGGCCTTGAGAGTATCATCAACACCAAAACAGTACTTGCCGGTGTCCTGGCTGATCTCGTCAAAGTACTTCTGAATGAGCCTCTTTTCCTGGACGAATTTGACATTTGAAAGAGAATCCGACGAACTTTCAATAGCCTTGATTGTGTAAGAATTAGAAGATTCGAGAAATACGCTTGACCGATACCTGATTAAAACCGTTCTCTCCGCCGTAGCTGACATCGACTACCTTGATGATTTTGGCCGCAAGACGCTGATCAAGCATATCGCTCTGGCTGAGTTCGGTTTTGAAGTCTGCAGAGCCAGCGAGCACGAGTCCAGTCACGTTGACCTTGTCGTTGGTAATGAAGTGTTGGACCGCCAACTCTGCGACTTTGCGGACATAATTGTGACGTTTTTCATCGCGAAGACGGGAGAAACGGAGAGCGGATTGACCGCCACGTCCATGCTTCTTGGGGAGGTCGACGGTGAACTTGTGCAAGACCTCGCGTGTGTTTCCCGCAAGTACACCGAATAAAGTACCATTACCATCCATTACGATAAAGCCGAAACGCTGATCAGACTCGAGTAGCTCGGACAACGCCTCAGTATGAAATTTGTTATCGCAAAGATAAAGAGAACTAAGGAATCGATTAATGAAATGAAAATCAAGAAAGAATAATGTGATCATTTACGTGTTGATGGGCTTGTGAGGCTCAAAATCGAATGAGACCTTCTTTTCCTTGCCTTCGTCCGTCAGGATAGTACCAACAAATAAAACTAGCCCGTTGGGCGGGACACGATTATAGAGCTTGAGTCGCTGTTGGGTACTAGTTATCGCAGCCAGTACAGACAGGCGGTTCACACGGGATTTGATATTAGATGCAGTCCCAAATTCCTGTGTCAGCATAGCAGACGCGCGAGGGATTTGGTCCTAGATGATACTGGCTTAACGGAATAACAAAATGAATCGATTCAATTTACTTTAGGCGGAAGAATGAGACTAATCATAGAAGTTCCCGCTCTAAGTGTCCATCAGACGACTAGAAATTGAGATGATAAGGACGCATAGCTGACCCTCGAGCCGCATCTAAACTTCTGATGAGCCTCTTGACCTTCCACATCTGGATGTTTTGATCTGCAGTATCTGGGATACTCATGGTCGGTGGTCAGAGAAGAATACACACAAGAAAAAGACGAGCGAGACTGCTTCGCTGGCTGGCGAAAGATAGGGAAGTAATCGGATCGACAAAGTTTTCACGTCTTGTTTGCACTTGTGTCACCATCAAAGGCGTGGTCCCGTAATTTAATTGCTTGATATATTCATGTCGACCAGCTCAAACAAACGTTGCGCGTCGCCAGAAGCACTAGAGGACAAGTCAGAAAAGCGCACCAAACTGACATCCGAAATACTGGCTTCCGATCCCGTCTCATTAGAGATTGAAGTCTGTTCCTCTCAAATACAAGCCAACGTACCAACCTCGACCAGCGATTCGTCTCTCAGACAAGAAAAAAATCAAAAGACCCCAGAAATTAAGAAGCGCGTCAAGATCAATAAGCTAGCAGCGCCCAGACCTTTTCCTGCTGTCGCTGCCTCTGCTTCTGCAACCGGGCCATGCTCTTCCCACACTGAAGGGAAAAACTACATTTGTCTGACGCGTAAAACTTCATTGGGTGCATATATGCGCAGATGCAAAAACCTGGTTGTCAATGACGGGTATGTTGCCCCCCTACTATTACGTTTAAAGTGCGATCCAATAACCAACTATTCTAGATACAAAACTCTCCACTTGCACGCAGCTGGTGCCGCAATTCCTTTATTACTTCAGCTCACTTGCGCTTTCCCTTCCATTTCTCCCTTTTCAAGAGATGAGATTCACACAGAAATCTCCACTGGGACAGTAGAAGTCCGAGATGAGATTATCCCTGAAGATGAGGAAGAAGACATCGCATACAGGACTAGAGCAAAGTCAACTCTCTATGTCATAATTCGCATTGGTGATGGCCTGTCCGAGGAAGAGGTTACTGAGCATCTCAAATCCTCGAAACCCCGGTCAAAGCCAAAGAAGTCTACAAAGAGAAGAGAAATCCTCGTTTACAAGGAGCCAGAGCAGGAGCAAGAAAGCATTTGACCATGGACCGTCTTTTGCTTTTCACGAATCTCATTCGAGTTGGAATTACTTTTTGATCACCACACGCCGGCCATTCCATGATTATCAATCACATCCTTCAGATAATCAGATAATGCATCTGCTCTTGAAAAAGGTTGACACGATTAGACCCTCATTATGTCCCTGCAGAACATTGACTCCCACGAGTGATCGCATTCTCACAAGGCCGTACAAAGCTTGGCATGTCGTCTGATCCATTGTTGGTTCACATGAATGACATCAACCTTTCCATGAGGTGTGAGCCATGAACTTCCCCCTTTCAGTGCGCTGGCATCCAGATTAATTCTTGAGTGCATGGATTAGACTCTTTCCCCAGGTATTGCACAGCCTGACTGCTAAGAGGCCAGGAATGTTCCAGTACTTCCCAGTGAGATCTCTTTAAATGTCCGAAAGAAAACCGATGATACCAATAACTCATCATGACAATCAATGTCATCCCTACATCCGCCGAGGCTCAGCCAGACATTGCCTACCATCCTGACGAGGCGAAGTGGAGAGCTCGCACTGCTCGCAGACTCACAGAAGATCCTACTTTGCCCATGCAACCTCTGCCTGAGGGCTTTCCCCAACAAGTCGACGGTCCTATTGTTTGGGAAGGCAAAGATTTTACTGACGAGGATCAGTGGATCGTCAATCTGACTGAAAATCAACTTCATGAGATAGATGGGGCTCTCAGGCACTTCCAGAGTAAGAGGTCCCTCGTTATTCGTAGAAATCGTGTTTCTTACTCTATCCAGGCCTCAATAAACCCTTGGGGCATATCAATCGAGAAACTTTCCCATTACCTAGTCTCGCTCCTGTCCTACTTGGTCTTTCTGGAGAACTGTATTCTGGCCGAGGGTTTTTTGTCCTGAGGACGATTCCCGTAGAGAAATACAACCATGAAGAAATTGTAATCATCTATTGTGGTAAAGACCTTCATTTCCCAGATTTGACCATTACTGAACTCCATTGAAGGTATTTCATCTTTTATTGGCTCCGCTCGCGGGAGACAAGACGTTACAGGAGCCGTAATTGCTCACATCAAGGACCTCAGTGTCTCTCATGCTCATGAAAAGGGGCACAAAGGAAACACAGCTTATACCACTGATAAACAGGTTTTCCACACGGACGTTGGCGACCTTATTGCGCTCATCTGTCTCTCAACATCTGAAGAAGGTGGAACTTCACGTCTCTGTAGTGGTCCCCGTATCTACAACGAGATAGCCGCCACACGCCCTGACTTAATTCGGGTTCTCTCTGAACCTTGGCCACATGATAGGTGGGGCTAAACCTTCATGTCAATTAAATCTCAGATTGAATAACACCTATTTTCAGCTTTGGTGGAAGCCCAGGATACACGTACAAGCCCCTTCTCTACTGGGAGGATGGCCACATTGTCATCCAATACACCCGCCGTTTGTTTACAGGATATGGGGAGCAAACTCGTAGTCCTCATATTCCTGCCATTACGGAAGCTCAGGCTGAGGCACTCGACACCTTACAATTTGTCGCAGAAAAATATTCCTTAGCCCTGAACTTCCGCAAGGGAGATATTCAGTATATCAATAGTCTCGGTCTCCTGCACGCCCGAGACAGTTTCCGCGACAGTCCTGAGAAGACGTGAGTACCTTTTGTCAGAGCTTGCTTTCCGACTTTCCTGTAACTTTTGCTCATGGGAGTTGTCACATTTTCCAGGCGACACCTGATACGTCTCTGGCTCCGCAATGACGAACTGGCATGGAAGACTCCTGAGCCTTTGCAGCCGAATTGGAGGAAGTTGTATTCAGTTAGTCCTGATCAGCAGAGATTCCCGCTCCAACCCGAGGTCAGGAAAAAGGATAACAACCCCATTATATCTCCCCCGGCATCGGCAGAGATAAATTTGAATGCACTCAACACATGTTGATAAATCGTAAATATAATACATGGGTTGAATCCTTTATCACCAAGTGCCGAAATGCAACTAGCAACTTCAGGCAAACGCTTCCATTTTGATGGTTGGACCTCAAACCATTGAGCATTTCAAAAGTCAATTTCAACTTCTTCGGTTCCGTTGATTTACCTTGGCATTCTGAAAGATCTCAATGAAGCATCTTGACAACGAGTAGTAGCCAATGCATAGTCTATTTTGCACTCACACACCAGACTAGTGGTGCACGTTGCACGGCGTAGACGTGTCAGACTTTTCCCACGCAGCTCACATGTCCCTTTCTAAATTTCTGCATAGGATTGGGCTTCATTTTACTGGGCTTCATACGCAGGGCGCTGGGAACAACATCCTTTGCATTTCTCTTTCCAGATAAATGCCAAGAGAATTCCGCAGCCAGTTATTCCACGGTTACCTTGATGGCTCTCAGGCGTTCTGATGAGGTCAATCTGTGTGTTTGACTTCACCCAGGTCTTCTAATCTCAATATAGATCTTCTACAAATACCTTTGGCCTGAATCGCGTGTGCCCTTTGAGACGAGAAAATCTTATCTGATTTGGTTGGCTGGTGTGGTATTCAGCCCGCCCCGTGAATGCACAAAACGCGGCTGTCTGTCCCACGAACACGCGGTGTTAGTTGTCCTTGGACGCCGAGAGTCGTGGAAAGAGATTTTGTTGAACAATGGAGCAATGGAAAAGGATAGGCAAGTAAAAGGTCACCCAGTTTATCCATGGGAATAAAGGCGTGGATTTACATATCGGTCCACCTGATCACAAAAGCTCTCTATCTTTCCAGCATGTATCCGTTACCCAATGCAGGTTCAGTGACTTGTTTCTTTGTTCGGAAACAAAGAGATTTTGACTCTTCACATATATCTCTTGGCTGTCATCAGAGGGAATCCTTACCGAACAGTTCCAACCTCCTACTGATACAACAAAATGCCTGTATCTGTAGCGACTCAGCCTGATACTCAATATCATCCAGACCCAGTCAAGTACAAAGCACTCACGGCACGTCGCCTGGAACAGAATCCAGAATTATTGAAGATGTCACTCCCTTCTGGGTTCCCCACCAAGGTTGAGGGGCCCATCGTCTGGGAAGGTAAAGACTGGGCCAACGAAGATCAATGGGTTTATAAATTGAACGAAGAAGAAATCCAAGAGATAGAAGGTGCAGTAGCACACTTTGAAAGTAGGATGCTTCGTTCTCGTCCAGGTTTCTTTGTTCAATTCCTCAATAGGCCTTGGAAAGCCCCTGGGTTATATCAATCGGGAAACATTTCCACTTCCGAACCTGGGTCCGAAGCTTCACAGATTGGCCGAGGAACTTTACACTGGTCGAGGTTTCTTCGTCTTAAGGACTATTCCTATTGAGAAGTACGATCGTACTCAACTCGCTATAATCTATGCAGGTCCGTTCTTGTCTTTGTCTGACTTATTATAAACCTTCGAGTCATCAGGTGTTTCATCGCATGTGGGTTCTGCTCGAGGGAAGCAGGATGCCACTGGTGCTGTGCTCGCACATATCAAGGATTTGACCGTCAGTCATGCATGTGAGCAGGGTGGTATCGGTAATTCAGCCTACACCACGGACAAGCAAGTCTTCCACACGGACGTCGGGGATCTTATCGCATTGTTTGCCCTGGACAATGCAATAGAGGGCGGTACATCAAGAATCAGTAGTGGACCGAGAGTATATAATGAACTTGCGGCAACCCGGCCCGACCTCATCCATATTCTTGCTGCTGAGTGGCCTCTTGATAGGTCGGTCAAACAAGTCGCATAGGCGCCGATTCTAAATTACAGCGTGTTTTTCCAGTTTTGGCGGTAACCCGGGCTACACCAAGCGGCCCCTGCTTTATTATGAGGATGGCCACATTATCATCCAATATTCGCGTCGCCACTTCACTGGTTATGGCGAACAGAAGCGTAGCACAAACATTCCGCCTATTTCAGAGGGACAAGCAGAAGCCTTGGATGCCTTGCATTACACAGCAGAGAAATTCTCGCTCGGGTTGAACTTCCAGAAGGGTGATATTCAGTACATCAACAGCATGGGACTTCTTCACGCTCGAGATGCCTTTAAGGACAGTCCTGAACACACGTAAGTATATAGTAGCTCGAAAGTTCATATTCTCAGTGTATTTTTGATCGACAGCCGACACTTGATCCGTTTGTGGTTGAGAAATGACCAACTAGCGTGGAAGACGCCTAGCTACCTCGAGCCCATCTGGCAGAGATTATATTCTGTTACTCCTGAGGAGCAACGTTTCCCTCTGGATCCCGAGATTAGAAGGAAAGCGAATGGAATGACTAAATAGACACAATAATACTGATTGTTATTGAGAAATGCAAGGGGCCTATAGACCCCGACTTCACCGAAATCTATCATATGGGTAATCGCAATGCCGGAACAGCCTCTCGCACCCCTCAAGACGGTGGCTGATGCACAGCTCATGTAGACGATAAACCAATGTGATTACTAAGCACTTAGCGCAGGCACGGAAACTGAGCTCTACGAAATACATACCAATGAGGAAAGGTGGCGTGGACAAAGGTGGCGTGGACAATGCTGGCCCACGTGCTTGTGGCCTCTTATTGACCACCTCATCATCGAAAGGTTCAATCGACAGACAAATAGGTGTTTGAACAATCATGCCTGGAGCCCACTGGGTGGCTTTTGTTATGTTTTCGATCATGCATCATGCATCGCGGGACAGAAACAATACATCATTGTTTTTTTGGACCATGGAAACGATGCACCGGAGTAGCTTGTAGTGCACTGATGAGCTATTCGTTTATATTCTGGGTGGTCAAGTTGTTTGAGATAATTTCTCTGCCCTCTGTGAACCTCATAAGTATTTTCTGTTGACCACGACATGTACAGCCACTTCGGCTCAGTGACTACGCAAGACACCGGCTTCCGTACCAGGAAATGGAGTGTACCGCTCTTGCTCATATTTATCTGCTCCCTGATTTTCCCCACCACACCACACTCTCTCCATCTCCAGTCTCTGCTTCTTCTGCGGCAGGCATTTACATTTTCCAATATGGTGATTTTGGTGGCGCGCACGTCCGTGCGTCAAGCTGCCAACTTCATCTCGCATGGAGGCTACAACGGGCCTGGGCAATCAACTGCCCACAGACTTAGAAACGGTGCTCCGATCAGGCATGCATCGACGAATATCCGTCCTCCTCCTAATTCAGGACTACACCGTACAAGGCCTCTTTGTCTGAACAGTTTCTTTTTCCAAGCCAGGAATTTCTTCACTCAGATTTTCAATGCACGAGTACCTACTCATTGTCAAAATATGGGAACCACTCGTTCTCTCCACTCAGGAGCAACTCCTACCATCAAATCCGGGCTCTCGTTCCATGCCCGTACAGCATTGTCTTCGGGGCTTCGACATCATCTGCCTCGCCCTCCTTCTGTTGGAGTACATGTGACCACTAATGTCGGCCTGGGCCTTGCCAGAAATTTTTCTACCGCACGGCCCATTTTTCAGAATATTGTCGACAACGTTCCCGTAGTCTGTCGTGCTTTCTATGAAGCAGACCTTGACTTGAGAAAGGGTCACGTCAAACGCCCGAGGAACAGACCATCAATCCAAAACAAAACGAAGGAGGTGTCGAAGCCTCATCATAATACACGGGCCATGAGTTTTTTACAAGATAACGAAGCAGAGATTGCTCGTTATTTTGACGATTACGTTGCTCCCGTGACAACTTACCTCCTTGTGCCACTCGCCCCTACTCCCTCCTCTCGAGTACCTCTTTCCGAAGAGCCCGTTCTCTCCATGGATATGCCGATGTTGCTTCCACCTCTTTCATTGCTTCAGCAGCACCATGCATCCTTTCAGAGACACGCTGCTCGTGTTTCAAGCCTTTTCCTTCGCTTGAATCAAGCCAGTGTATGGTCTAAAGGTGCTAGTTGCTCATCTTACAGCTATGGTGGTGAAGATGTCGAACGATGCACCATACTCACAGTTGAATTCACTGGTTGGAGTGAAGCCGAAGTCAGGGCAGTGATTGGTGAGGGAGGCACTGACTGGTGTGAGATTATAGAGCGTAAATCTGACAATGCTGATGCTGATGAATCATCCGAGTGGTCAACCACTGAGCCGGATGAGACAGCTGATGTGAAAGATAGTGAACACAACCAGGTCTCATCGTCTTTCGTCATGCCCACCATCGATTTATCATCTCCTGGCTTCGAATCAAGTCTTTCTTTTCCTTCTCCAGATTTATCGCTTTCGAGCATGGCCTTTTCGTCCCGACCTATGTCGCCCTTCTCAGGTTTTGATGATCCATGGTCTGACACCGGGTTAGAGAACAATGTCGAGTCTAGGAATTACGGCAGTTCATCAGAAAGATCCAGTGAAAGAAGCTGGCAGAGGGTGGGCATTCTGGAGTTTAGTGCTCGACACTTAAGTCATCGGAACTCAGATTGAAGATATGACGTTTTCTTTCACATTGATATTTTTTGTAATATACATTCTCAAAATGATGAAGCTGTACATTCCTCTCCAACCACTTGTCAGTTGTTCCAGAGTTGGGAACCCTAATCGTTCATGATCCTTTGTTGAAAATAGTCTCAAATGTGGTTGCTTGATACCTGTGTAGAGTCGATTAGAGTTGAGGTTCACAGGGTACTGACAATGGCTATTAGCAACTCACCCGATGTTACTGTTTCCGGGATCGTGGAACATTATATATCCTCGATTGTCTTCAAGGTTCAGCTCGGCCTTCAACCACTTGGAAAACTTGCTGCTATATATCTCGTTCTGAGCAGGCCCAAGATTCCCCAAGCTAGTCTGATAGATGCTTGTGATGAATACAGAGGGCATCCAAGTAGAACAGAAACTACACACGACTGTCAATTCGAAAGCAGGCTGATGATTGCCTCCGAAAGTGATGGTGTCATTGTAATTGTATTGAACAGTGATGTAGGCCTCAGGTTTACCCAAGACTTGCGCACCAAACTGAAGTCCCAACCATCATCAATCACGACGAGATTCCAAGGGAAAGACAGACCTCCGAGAACCTGAGAGTGAATGCTTTTGGATCTTGAACCTGATATGATAAGTTAGTTTATAACCATACTGCCTCAAACCCGCCTGTATCTCCTCACCCGAACGTTGGTGGTGAGAACCAGAGATGGCATTGTAAGTCTGTTTGATTTGTTGGAAGGTTGATGGAACAAAGTACGAGAGATTATATGTCTTCTAAATCAGGCAACCTGATTTGGGGAGTTTCCCGTCATCATTGAACTTATCAGGATTCGGCTAAGATTTAGTCATAAGAAACACACGACAGCCTTCCAAAGCGTAGCACTACAGAAATATCCCGGGTTCAATGGAGTCTATTGGACTGATGCTGATCACATGGTTAACTGGAGTATCAATCAATCGGCGTTGATTGGAGGCATCTCCCGCTTTCTTCCTTTGACGGGCCACACCTCTTCCATTGAAGAAGTATTCCATAATCGGCCGCCACGAGCAACATACCTCAATTCCTTGGTTGAGCTGATATCATCATTCAAGAGATCAACCCCAGCCGGATAGATAATGTAGTCCGCTAGCTTTCCCGCAGAGAGCGAACCTAACGACGGGAACATTCCAAGTGTCTGGGCACCAGAAGAAGTAGCAGCTCGGATAACCTTAATAATAGCTTAGACCACAGCCAAAAATGTGTCCACGAAAACGTACGTCGTAATTACTCAACCCTCCTTGCTTGGCAAACCACATCTCTGCATGATAGTTTAATCCGAGAGGCGGTTCCCCATGAGCACCGATGTGCGTCAAAAGTCCCATCTCGGTCATCTTAGCTTCAGATTTAGAAGTATTGAACAAAGCGTAGGCTGAACATAAAATGTAAACAAATAAGTAACCACACTGAAGAAGGAGACTTTACATGACAAAGGACGAGCAGTTGATTCAGAAAGTCCTTCCAAGATGTCATGTCTCGTAAATCGCCGGAGTCTGTTAAACGATTAAGTATCTGAATACATGGCTGAACAGTCAGATTATACTTCGGATCGTTGGGAACATCTTGATGGGCCCATACGAATTGTTCACCAAAAGCTCCTCCATAGTTAACGACATGAGTAGGGGTGGACCCGGTACCACTGAGAGCAAAAAGAATTTGTACATCATTGTACAGAATAGGAACAGGAATGGCATGCTCGACGGTTGTCATCCCTAGAAAAAATGTATAAAGGAGACGTCGCCAACTTTGAACAAGGAAGGGCTGACCATCGATAATATACGTCAAGTCCCAGTCATAGTTCATTCCACCTTCAGGAACACAAAGCATAGACATGTTGTGTGCAGCACCCAAGAGCCTCTGCCGGGAAGCGCTGTGCGATCTTTATACTTTGTGTATACATATACACTGCGTAAACTCACCGAGAAGGAATATTATAATTTTTGTACGAGATACTCGCAGGTCCACCCTGTGCTTTGATTCTCAGCAGAGCTGAATTTGCTTCATCTTGTGTGACAATATCCTGATGAACTGGATATTGTCCTGCTCCGTATATGATATCGCCCACAGTGTAAATGCGAGGTCCAATCATCTGCCCACGTTCAATCCTGCTCCTTTCAACAAATCCTTCGACATTATCTGCACTAGGACTAAAGTCCAAATATCAGAATTGACTCTTGTGCTGGCGGGAGACTAGATGAACTGACTTGTGTAGGGTTGTCACACCATAGGCAAGGAAGGTCTCCATTTCCCATGATTTGGCGGGGTATCTGACCATAAATCCATCCCAATGGGCGTGAACATCGATGAACCCGGGGACAATATATCCTTTCGGCAGTCATTAGGCAAATAATGAGATAGCAGCCAGAACTCACCTCTTTGGGCATTGATGACTTGAGCACGGGCAGAGATGGAGAAATTTGATACGATAGGCCCCGCATGCTCAATTACACCACCGCGGGTGACGAGAACGCCATTTTCAATCAGGTCATCTTCAAGACGACCTGTTTCCATCGTGAGGATGGTGGCATTGGTAATAACCAACAGGTCGGAATCCTGTTGGTTATCAAATCGCTCTTCGTGTGTCTCTTGCAAAGATGCAGCTTCTTGTTTAAGACGAGCAATATCGGTGGAGTGCTCGATGACAACCTCATGATGATCCACTAACTCATGGGCGCAAGAGATCCCAAAATTCAAACGATCTTGTTTCATTGCCAATTCACACTGCTTCAGCTTAGAGACTTCCAAGGAATGGATGGAGGGTCCTAGTACAAGTCAAAAAGGATCCAAGTAAAGATTGACAAGCATACCAAGGAACCAGAAAACCCTCTTGCCGTCCCCGCTCCATGAGATATCATGCCCGCCGTCCAAGCTTAGCCTTGCCAACCCCTTCGTTGCGTTCCCCGGTTTCGACCAAACGCCCTGCCCCTCTTTAGATGCTTTCCCTGGAGCCAAATACACATGGAAAAAGTCGACGAATGAGATATAGTCTGGAATGTCACCCTTGCCTGTCGGTGAAATAGTCAACTCGGCTGACATGCGACCAGATGCAATTATATCATGTTCATACTCTCCATTGCCATCGGGGCCTTTCTTGATATTGATGGTGAAGGCAGTCTGAGAGTCTTGTACGAGCAACTTGTTGGCGCCGTCAAAGAATCGCATGTTGATGCGGTCATCAGGATTAAGATCGGACGGCACATATCTGATGTTTTTCAGATAAATTTTCTTTCCACCGCCTGCGGGCAAATCGAAATTGGCAATGTAGAGACCCGGATTTGCTGTGGCAAGAATGCCCCCTGTAAGGGTATCCTCTCCCGTTTTCACAAAAGCCAAACGCCTGGATGATCCAGGGCAATCACAAACGACAGGGGAGAGATAACGCCCCAAAGGCAAACCCACAAACTCATATGTGGCACCCGTCTCAAGGTCGGACAATTCAAATGATGTAAACCTAGTGTCTGACCAGCGTGCATGGATGACCAACTCGCTTCGTCCCGGCACGAAGCTCGGCGAGTAGTATGGGGCTAGTTTGTCAGAGATAGGTATTTGGTCAGTTTTCCCGGATCGAAGATCGTGGATATAGGTCAAGCCAGCGCCCTCGAAAACAATCTGTTCCCCGGTTTCGTCAACTCGAAGGTTTTTGAGGGAATGGATGCGTTGGGTGTTAGCAGTTTCCTGTTGAAGGATATCTACACCTCCCTTCAGTGTCCGAGCGAGCCTCTTTGAGACGCGGGCATGGAAACGTATGGGCGAAGGCGTTCCAGAGAGAATCCTCTCTCCTTGGTCATTGACCTTGAGAGGAACACGATAAATCTGACCTGCTGCCCATATGATCACAGCATCGTCGGAAGATGAGAAAGCGAAAGAAGGGTAGGTGCCCATAGGGGCAGATACGGCGGTCAGATCATAAGTAAGTCCAAACCAAACATAGTGCAGAGTTCCAGTATGAAGATCCCTATTGACAGATTAGAAATGTGGAGCAACAGACAAGAGAGGAGGTACTTGAGTACAAGGGCTTCTTGATCTCTAACTCGACGCACAAAGGCCAGAGTCCGACGATCGTGCGAGAGTTCTGGTCGGCTGGCACCTCCTGGGTACGCATCAACCAGGGCTTGGGTGGTACCGGTAGTCAAATTTCTCTGAAAGATGGAATATATCCCCTGGTGGACATCTGAAACGCGATGAGAAAGAGAAAATTCTTAAAAGGCTGAAACATCCTGCTGATTGGATACTTACCCTTACTGTACTCAAATGTGTTGGAATCTTTGACATTCTTCGCATATATGATAGTGTCCTCGCTGAGCCAAATGAATTGCTCAGGACCAATTTGCTGGCTCTCATAATCATCAACCATCCACCCAAGGGGCAGTGAGCGGCCAAGGACACGAAAACCACTACCAATAGGTACGGGTTTCTGACCATGGTACAGGTCTTCGAGGGATGGAGCTTCGTATTGCCAGCCTTCACCAGCCCCAAGGGAACGAGATGAAGTATACCATTTCGTGGCAATGACACTGGAGCCAGAAGGGTGGAACCTGGCATCCGATACCCATCTGTACGTTTCGTTGGTAATCCTGTGTGCTGCAGGACCCTCAGTCAAGAAGTTTCAGTTAACCTGAAAAACTTACCCCACGCACGACCCTCCCTCACTAGACGGTTATGCCTCCTCTTCTCTGACTCAGGTATACCCTTTTTCAATAAAGCTTCCTCTTGTACTTCAACCTGTAAAGCCATCTGTAGCTCCTCATTCCGGGTATTGGCGCTAGTGATATCCATGGCACCACATCCCTTCCATTCAGAAATCCAGATATTCTCTATTCCAAGTCCAGCATCGCTCCTGAATACAAAACGTTTCCCATCCGGAGAGAAATGAGGATCTGTGTCGTGAGGGACGCCTCTGAGAACCGGGCGCGCACGCACACTCTTTCCTGAAGCCAACACTTCACTACCGGGGAGACAATAAATATCACCAAGCATATCAAACACTATATCCCCAGAAGCAGGATTGACATCGAGACGCAGCCACGTCCCCTCACGAACATCATAATCCAACAACCTGGGGTAATGGTAATCTGTTGAGATGTCCCAGGGGGTTTGTTCTCGGATTGGCCAGACATTGTCCTGCCATTCCGCAGCTGGGTCGACTTTCTTGATGGAAACACGGCGCAGACTCGTCTCGCGGAAAAGTGTCCAAGCAGCTGGGAGCAAAGTGGAAAAAATTGCAGCAGTGAAGAGGAGACCGAGATAAGAACGGATACGCTCCCCCTTTGACTTTCTGGCGGGTCGAGCGTGGACTGGCAACAAGGCAGAGGGCTCCTTATTGTTGTAATCAGCCTTGAGAGACATGGTGTTGAGGGTTAAAGATCATTCACGAGCACTCATTACGCACACATTACCCAAGGTAAGGTGATAGTTTATTTCAGGTGTTTACACAGGAAAAGTAGATTATTACAATAAAAAGTTAGAACTAGAAACTACGAGAATAACGAGATTTCTGGAGGCTAGCCAAGAAAATATAATCAACAAACTTGAAGACGAACTGGAAAGCATTGACAACTTACCGGCCCTCTTGTCTCGAAAGCAAGCCAATCACCCGTTCCTGTGGGCAACAAACCCATTTGCTGACACTTCCACAGACCGATACCTAAACCAACAAGATGGCAGAGGAGGAACACGACTTTTTGGAGGAACAGCGTGGTGAATGCTTTAGAATCCTTTCCCGCAGGTGCAAATTGAGCAAATGCTTAAAATTAATCAGAGGCGACTAGCAGACACGTAAAAGGACACGTACTGCTGTTGACTTTGAAGAAATTCACAAAGGGACTCCACAGGAGCATCACAATCACACCCATGCTGAAAATCTGTACTTGAGAGCCCGACATATAGAGCATGATCAAGTTCATTGGCACTTGCTTCGCTGGGCCAATAGCGACATCCCATGCTCGGGAGGTCTTAAGTGAGTCCAGAGATTTAGCCGGTGTGCTTTTGCTTTTGGACTATCAAGGTCATAAGTTTGTGAAACGAATTGCAAAAATAATGTAACTCACAGAAGCACCCCATTGTTTAGAGAACCCTGGGGGAGGTTGAAGTTTTAGCCTTTGGGAGTAAGCATTAGCATTTCGAGGTTTCAGATGATTCGATGGTATTACTTGGTAGCAGATTCTAAGCCAGAGTAATCCAAGGGCGTTCTTGTGACCATTTGCAGCTAACAAGCGGGGTGGATACTTTTAACTATCTCCGTCACGTGGGCACAACAGTGGAATACGGACCCGTCAATATATTAAGACTATACAGCACATGCCTACTCGTGAAAAATTCTACACAGATGGTTGGCCTGGAAAAGGTGAGCCAAATCCAGGTGGAGGAGGGGGAGGCGCAAAATTGCCATACACCGGCACTCCCTGAGGAGGAGGAGGAACGGACATTCCCATCATGGGCGGGGCCATACTCATTGGTGGTACCACCGTCTGCTGAGGTGTAAAACCAGGTGGAGGTGGGGGTTGTGCAAGGATACCAGCAAACTGCCCTTGATAAGGACCTTGGAAGCCTGGAATAGGTGGCCGAGCACCGAAGCCCATTTGGGCAGGTCTTGCAGCCACCGGAAGTGCATTGTTTTTGCGAGCCTGAGCAGTCAAAAGACGTTCAGCTGCTGTGCCGTGGCGTTCACCTTTGCCATCCTTCTTAAATGCATACTGCACAGTGATAGCCTTGTTCATGAGGAATTGGCCATTCATCGACTCGATAGCGGCATCTGAAGCTTCAAAATCTGTGTAGGAGACAAAACCATAGCCTTTTGAGGTTCCACTTGCGGTATCACGAGCAATCTAAATTTCAATCTTTAGGGGGAAACAGGTTACATGCAAAATTACTCACCTTGGCTGTCGTCGCCATCATACCAAAAGCACTAAATGTATCGTACAGTAGCCTCTCATCTACGTTCTCATCCAAATTCCCAATAAACAAGTTCGCACCAACGTCCAATTGTTTTTTATCCGAAGAAGCCTGTTGAGAGCGGGCCAACAGAATTAACGGGAATGAACCAGAACGAGACGTTCGTCTCACGCAAAAAGGAAAAAACTATCTGGAGCCTGAAACGAACCTTGTTAACCCGGATGGGCTTGCCCCATAGTTTTATCTGGTTCATAATCTTACATGCATATTCTGCATCCTCCTCAGTCAAGAACTCACAAAATCCATAGCCTTGGTGGGCCATAGAGATGCGGTCCTTCGGTAGGTGCACATTGACTATCAGTCGCGGAAAAAGATTAATTCAGTCATCCCAAAACAATCCTGTCAAGAGCTCACCAACGGGCCCCGCTTGAAGCATTAATTCCCAAATAAGCGCATCTGTGCACCTCTCATCAAGGTTGCCCTGATATACAGATAAAAGATGAATGTATCGTCCGCAAGGAAGCGTGCAGAACACACACTAGATAGACAGTAGCTTCTTGATTTCTGTCATCCTGAGGGCGTGACATAGCAAAGGGAGCGAGCAAGGGAACAAAGCTGCGTATTTACCTATATTTGAATCGGTTTGAATTGGCAGGTACTGTCTCTTTGTAACTCGCTCTCTAAACCTCTGAGAATGGGATGTCCATCATGGCACCTCCAACATCAAGACGTATTTCAAAAACTCCTTCAGTGACTCCCATGTACAGGAGTGTGGCTTTTACTGTCTGTCTCCTCTCTCCGAATTGCATAGAAGCTTGTGCTCGTTTGCTGTATCTGTCATCTCATATTAGCGTCCCCAAGAACCCTCTGAAAATTGACAACGCTTCCTCGGAAAAAGTTACCCTCGGTCAGTTAAGCTTGGGAGCTTCTAGATTAACAAAGGGCTGTTTTGGCCTTTGGACTATTCGGTCCGATTCCAATTAATGGGGGGGACTCTAACTATTCTTCCTGCTGTTCGAATCCTCTGGTCGAGTCTCGGAACCGTAACTTCTGATGTATACGAAAAGGGGGTGCAACTAAGCAGGACAACGATCCATTGTTACCTTTCAAAAATCTGTTCGCATCAACATGACAGCTGAATGCTGAACAATTTTGCGGCAAGACAAAAATGCTACCACTGGAGCTGTGTACTTTTGATCATCTCCCGAAGCACGTACAAGCTATTTTGATAACCATCCTCTACGTGCCAGCGCTCCTTGAGGAGACAATATGACTAGATAACGGGCATGCTTGACCGAGACCGATTCAAAAATGATCCCACTCGGAGCACCGGGTCAAAGACAATCCAGGAAGTAGGGCTGTCTTCTCACTGCGATGCCAAATACATGGATGTAGAAGCGTCACAAAGTCTACGATGCAGTCCCAAGAGGTTTCGACACGAAGCTTCCTTGTAGGTGGTGGATCAGATACTCCCAAAGAATCACTCACATGAAGCCTATAGTTTCGTTACTCAACATCCCGAGCCCCTGACTCGGGTTTGGGGCGCGGGGGAAGAATCATGAAGCCATAAATCCATACTGTACGAAGGGCTGCAAGTCTGGTCATCAACTAAATTGCTTGTAATTTATCATTCCCTACACGCGTTGAGACGACTTTCCCTCCACGTATACAGTACCATTCTGATGGTTCTGACTGTTGTCATCCTCCTCTCTGTAAATGAATAACTTGTGATCGTCCTTCTCTTTGCAGTTTTCCCAAGGCATCACGCGAAACACCCTTTTTACTACGCGGATCGTATCATTTATTCCTAACTGGGGGGTTATGTCTGGATTTGAGCCCCCCAAGTGCATATAGCAAGTCATCTCCTACTACAGTGATCCGTTGGATTTACCTTTTGTTCGTGACCGAGTTCTTTTCAACTCCTATACCTTGCATCTCCGTGGGATAGCCGAGGTCGGCAGTCTACTACACAACTAATCACGGCCTAACGAAAGATAAATTTAACTCCGATCCCAACCGGAATCTAAAACTCGGTTTCCGGGACTCTGGTGAGAAATTGACAATATAACCATAGCATGCCAGGAGAGTGATAATCAAATCTGGAAATCCGTAGACGTCGGTAGAAGTTTTACCATGAGTCACATCTGCGAGCGTTTCGGGATATTTTCCCTTATCATTCAATTACCCCCTTTTTAACAATTGACACAAGCCAAAATTAAGAAAAGGTCATCTTGCCTTGAAGACTGTCATCGTGCAATTCAACTCCCGAATCCTCATAAATTAGTTGTCACAACGGTCACGACCTAGATTAACGACGCCATGGCGAGGCATGGCGAGCAAGCTCGAAAAACAACTCAGATAGACAGGGAAACAAAAAAAAAACTACGGACATGATTCATCATACCATTCAAATTAAAGGACAAAAGACAAGACGATGATCTCAACCTCTTGTTCTCCGTGGCAGTGCCCTGAATGACACGGACCGGGATCAAAACCTCACTAAACCAAATGGGGTTCGGCCAAAAAACTGGGACAATATAAACTACCATGTTTTTGTATTACGAGTTCCTGTCTCTCTCTTTTCGTCCCCCCTTTACTTTGTTCACCAGGTTGAACCTGTGCACTCCTTGAACGAGACATTCATTATTCAAAATGCAGCTGTCTTTCATCTTCGCTACCATCTTTGCTGTCTTTATGACAAGTATCGTTTTCGTCCTAGGCTCACCGGAAGAAACGTTCCATCTTAGTGGTGATGTGGTCGACCAACCTGCCGGACGTATGCTCAAACAATACAAACCCCGGCGTCGCGCTGTGGTCGCGCGAACTGATTCCAGCTGGGGTTCCGACTCTGATGGGTATGGCAGTGGCTATGGGTCAAACAATGGTTATGGGTCAGGCAGTGGTAATGGTTATGGGTCGGGCAGTGGTATTGGTTATGGGTCGGGCAGTGGTAATGGTTATGGGTCGGGCAGCGGTAATGGATACGGCGGCGGATATGGCAGTGGTGGCGGATATGGCAGTGGCGGCGGATATGGTAGTGGTGATGGATATGGTAATGGTGGCGGAGGATACGGTGGTGGCGGGTACGGTAACGGTGGCGGAGGATACGGTGGTGGTGGAGGATACGGTGGTGGTGGAGGATACGGTAATGGTGGCGGAGGATACGGTGGTGGGGGCGGATACGGTGGTGGTGGAGGATACGGCGGTGGTGGCGGTTATAGTCCTCCAGATACGACATCAACCTCATCCACACCTCCCAGTCCGACAACTTCCGACACCCCTCGACCTTCCAACAGGTACATCACTCGTCGTTCTTAAATGAATAGAATACTGACGGTTTCACTCTTTTAGGTACAACTTATTGGGCGAACGAAGCTATTCTGGCTCAGGATACACATGGTCAAGACGGTCCTAAAACTCGTGTCGACTCCATTTATCAAGACTTCCTTGGACCATGCCGTATGTGGATCGGAGGATACCCATTTCTTTGTTTGTACCCATCGTTCTCTCCCTTTAATTTATCCATCTTCCATACATTAATGCCCATTTGCGGTGCGTACTGTTTGTAGGGATACTTCTCAGTCGTTTTTTTGGTTTCTCTGTTCAGTTGCTTTCGTTTGAACAATGCATCAGTTTGAAATCCGTAACTACCATCATTTCAGGCGGGGATAGCAAAATGCTGTGTAACTTGTATACAATGAAAGGACAAATCTATTGTTTTCTTGCTATTGTTTTCTTTCGTACAGTGGCATCGGTCATCAAGGGCGTGAATAGAATATTATTCCGGGGGACAACTGCATTAAAATTGATATACACGTTGAAACAGCAGAGGATGCCATCCTCCGGCAATTCCCTCTAAGTTAAGGTACGAGCAAAGAAAAGAAAAGCGCTCCCTAACCGAGCTGAACGACAAGTTCGTCAACTTAATTAACGAGGAACAATCTTGCCAGGCAAGTCGAGCACAAGATTGGAAAAGAAAAGAAAAAAAAGATATCTGGGTTAACTGTTAAAGCAGATAATGAAAAAAAAACGGAGTAAAGACGGAAATAAGGTCACAACACAAGTCAAAGGGAGAGAAAGAGAGAGAAAAGAAAAATAAGGCAGGGGCGGATATATGACCAGATTGAGGATGGCGTGACACGGGTCGTAAAAAGGGACCAAGTCCTATTGTGCGTGAAATGACATGAAAATTAGAGGATTCTGCACCTCTTCTTGGAGGCTCTGACAACAGGAGGCTCAAGCGCGGCGACGATAGCCTGTAAGGATGGTCTATCAAACAAAGGAAGATATAGATATGGCAAAAAGAAACACACCTCATCAAAGACGTTCTTCAGGCCCTTCTGCGTCAACGCTGAACATTCTACATACTTGACAGCTCCAAGCTCGCGGGCGAGTCGCTCCCCTTGCTCTGGAGTGACAGGCCTCTGTTTCTGCCTCGCAAGTTTTTCTATCACTTGATTGTCATCCCTTAAATCGATTTGTGTGCCGACAATGAGGCAGGGTACGCCGGGACAATGATGGTGGACTTCAGGGAACCACTTCTCCTTGACGTTCTCAAACGAGGCGGGAGAAGTCACACTAAAGCAGACCAAGAATACATCTGTTTGGGGATAGGACAAGGGGCGGAGACGATCGTAGTCCTCCTGGCCTGATTGAGGGAAATGAATGAAGTCGATGCATGGACGCAGCGTGACTTACCGGCAGTGTCGAACAAGCCCAGGGTATAGGGATCTTCACCAATCATGACAGTGACTGCATAATTGTCAAAAACCTAGAGAGAGAGATTCAACTGGGAAGGAGGAAAAAACAAATGGAACATACAGTCGGAACGTATTCACTTGGAAACTTGTTGGTTGTATACGAGATCAAGAGGCAGGTCTGAGGTGGGGGATATTAGGACTCAGGGAGATGGGAGGGAGACAACGGACCTTTCCAACGGCACCATCGCCGACGACGACGCATTTGATCGTCTGCATTTTAAATAGAGGTTGAGAAGTAGAGAGCGCCGTTGCTCAAATGGGGGAAATAAGCATGTGGGCTGATAGGATGGCAGGCAAGGACTCACCTGATATCTGGGACGAAGAAAGAGAGCTGTGAGGAAGGAAGCGGGATGAGAAAGGGCAGAGGACAAGAAAAGGAAACCCACGCTGGTGGCAAACTGTCAGAGGCTGGCGCTCGTCTCACTGCTGGTCCTGGTTGCAACGCTGATGATCCTCCACCCGTCTGCACAAATACGCACAAAGCTTACTTAATTCTATTCTTATCTATATATCAACTACCATCCGCACCACTTCTTCTTCTTCCTCGCTTACCTCCCTGCAGTCGCACAGTCTCCTCTGCAATGACCCCTCATCTGCATCCCTCAGTGCTGCAAGCGCCTTGTCCGCTGCCGCAAATTTTCCCACATTCTTGCTGTTGCTGATGATCGGCCCCGCGATAACAGTCTCGTGATATACAGCACTAATCCCCTCAGCGCCCTTCTTATCTGCCATTTTCCTGATCATAATTAGTCTGAATTTTCTATGCACAAGGAAGGCAATCCCACCGAAAAACCATCTTTCCATTGCACCCATTACTGGCAAGCCACTCCAACAACTCCGAAACGGGATCCTTCGGAATAGACGGGCTCAGAGCTTCAAGGATATCCTCCATCAGCCACGTCACAATATGTCCTGTACGATCCAGGTCATAGCCAGTATCAACAAACACCGCGCCCACGATACTCTCAAACACATCACTTATAGCTTTCGGTGGATCATACCTCCATCCTCTACGAACAATTTCCTCTGGCGGCGTAGATTCGAGTATGGGGATGAAGAGATTGATCGCGTGATTCAAGTCGATGCTGTTATACAACAGGTATTTGTGCACTCTGAGTTTGCGCACACCGAGGGACGCGAGTGCCGGTGAACAGACCGCTTTCGCACGTGGAAGTGTAAGCTGGTGGGAGGTTGCCTCGCAGAATTTATTGAAGAGATAGATAGTAACGATTATCTTGATCACGGCTAAATGCACATCAGCAATGTCTAGCGATGATAACAGTGAAATGGCCTACAGTCACCCAAGAATTCTAGTCTCTGGTACGAAGGCGTCGTTGAAAACTCGAATGACGGATGTGTGACAGCCTCAACCAAGAGGCCTGGATTCTGAAATGAGTAGCCAAGGTCCTTCTGCAAGTTGATCATCAGTGCAGGCACATCAGAATGTCTCGCTTCAGTTTTTAGAACCCGTTTTCCCCAAGGTTCCAGTCCACCAAACGATAATCCCAGCGCAGCTCCAGTCCGAAGCGTCTGATCAATCCCCCCAGCAGAAAAGCTGGCACCCACCAATGCCTCTACACAATCTTGTAGTCCTCGGCGAGGAATTTGCCTCCTCACTGCAAGACGCTCTCTGAATTCCTTGTCCTCATACCCGTCCTGCTCAACGAATGGCCACTTCGTGACGCCCGATTTCTCAGAAGAGATGAACCTCTCTAGTCCAATGGACCTAGCACAAGTCACTAGGAACTTGTTTGAGACGACGCGTTGACGTAGAGCAGAAAGTTGCCCCTCATGCCTTCTCGGGTATTTGACCATCAGATGAACGGTCGAGCAAATGTCCAAAACGGCATCTCCGAGAGTTTCCAGACGCTGGTTGCTGAAATCTGTACCAACGCTCGGGAGAGTGAGAGCCTCGATAAGAAGATCGTCTGGGATCAGTGGAAGGCCAGCGTGCAGGCGAAGACTTCGGGCACGATAAACATCAGTGATCTTGTGGCATAGTGCTGGAAAGAGTTCGAAGGCTCTGATCATTCCTGGTGACATGTCAACCCAGCCACACTCACACATCGGGACCATAAAAGACACCAGGGTATCCGGAAAAACTGCTGGGATGGGACGATCAAGGGAATACTGACTATTAGCAGGTTTGATGATCCGCGGTGCTTCCAATAGCGGGCCAGTAGTCGGTAAAACAAATTCGGGCCTCCCTGGGCGTACCCATCTGGACAACCAGTATTCGTGATAAGTTGGAAACGCTGCTTCCAGTGATCCTTCCGGTGGAGGAGAGAGTGGAGATAGATCACTTCTGATTCGTTGAAGGACCCTAGTTCGACCGGATTCATGCCTATTGAGCACTAGTACCCTCTCACCACAGTGGCTTTGCTTTTCGGTCCAGTCGAAAATACCTCTTGGATTGTCCACGAGACGGTAGATTTTATCAAAGTTAATTTCAAGGTCATCTGTAATGGGTATAAGATAACCTCCCAGAAAATTAGCCAACGGGCTCCCTGTAATACGATAATAGATTCCCAGTTTCGTGTACTCGTGCATTGCTCGCTTCTGCTCCACTTCGTCCTCTTCCGCTAGGTGCAATAATCGTGGAGAGCCCAAGTGAAGTATGACATCAGATCGAATTTCAACCTGAGATAATGATAACCCAGTCACCAGCCCCGCAATTGGTTTATCATCGATGAATACAGGATGCAACCATAGTCGCTCTCCCATTGTCCAAGGATATTTAACGTCAACATCGATCGTCACCGGTGGTACATCTGACAGGAGCACGGACTGGACAAGAGCCGCTTCTTCCTCCCCAGGCATCTTCCCAGGGGTGGGAAGGAGATATTCATCAAGGACATCGAGTTCATGGAGGCGTTTGGCAGCTAAAAACGCTACCGCACGTTTCGCCTCTTTTTTCGAGTGCTTGAAGGGACCCTGATATACGAGCTGTTCCGGTAGTAGAGGGATACTGAGAGGAAGTTTGACTGTTGCTTGGAAATCCTCGATAAATTTCGGTTTATAAGAAGGCGTGTATGCGTCAGAGGGTATCAGAGCACATAAGTGGCTCAACAATCCGATTGCATTGTCGTATGTCAGAACTGCCCCTGTCGTTGGAACAACATAACGTTCTCGTCCAGCCAAGTCTGAAGAATCTAATTCTTCATCGTCCTCATCATCGATGCCAATGTTCTCGGCAGTAGAAGCGGCCCGCAGTTGATATGCTCTGTTCACATGAGGTTCATGTACTTGTAGACACTGATAGAGGTTGAACGCCTCTTGGTCATCTTGACGTATCATGACAACAAACCTTGAAGCTGCGTTTCGGGCCCGTCCACGAGATTGTACATATGCAATCATATGCTTGAACGGATCGAAGCGTATGACTAGATCACAAGCCTACGTTTTTCAGAGTCTTAATAAAGCAGGTCAATGACAAGTGAAGACGAACAGGGAAATCCAGCCCTTCTTCGGCCACAGACGTTGCGATGACTGATTTCTCGAGGATAATTTAGTGACTCTCCCAAGACTTGGAAAACAAGAACACGCACGGACGTTTACTTTCCCCTTCCTGAATGACCCGATGGCGTCACCGTGATACGCATTCGTCGTCTTGGATACTCCGTCAACATTAAGACCCTGACCAACAAGATGAGCAGAACGTATTCTATCCTTGAGTTCAGGCATTGCTGGGAGAGCTTTGGATAGGCACGCCGCTACTTGACGCTGTTCAACAAAGATAATAACCTGAAAACTTGGTGTGTAGAATTCGATTAGAATGTCCTTCAAAGCAACGAGTTTTGGTGTACACCATGTATCTGGAAGTGGTATGGGAATAACATTAGGATTCCCAGCGTCCGAAAAGAAAGTCTCAAAATCGAAGATGATATCACAGATCAAAGTCAGATCATCCCCCACCTTGGAGACATTTGTTGTATCCGCATCTTCCGTGTCCATCATATTTGTTTTCGATGCCTCAGACTGTATACGCTGTAGAGCATGCCGAATCTCGAGGAAAAGGTATAGGGATGCGCAATAAGGACCTAGATTGTAAAGCGTCGTGTCGTATCTAGCTACCACGTTCAACCATGGAACGTCCATGCGGTCCCAAGTCGAAGGTGAGATGATTGATAAGCACTGGAATAGGGTTGGTTCATGAAAGTCGTATGTCTCCGGTGGAACAGAATAAACTTTTGTCAACTAAAATAGATCAGGTCAGGGAATTTGAATGGGAACGATCAGGTTTTAAGTGCACCTCCGAAGGACGAGGAGCGTGAGCTGCCAACTCTTCAACATTTTCCCGAACGGCAATGATAGTTGAATCCATGTTTGCTTCTAAGGCTAGGAGAGATCTCATGGGATCCTTCATGTTCCAAATAGGAGACGCAGTCATCCCAAATATTCTGGGTCGTTCCGTCACTTTTACGTGAAAGTATTCGCGCATGATTGTATTGTACGGGTGATTTTTGCGCGTATGATGACATTCGTCAAAAATCAAGAGTGAAACGCGGTGCAGACTGCATATGGAATGTGTTATCAAGTTGGCCATTATCTGCGCTATCCATTATCAGGTCAGACATCAACCATCAAACATGTACAAAAATTTTTTACGTGTCATGACGAGTACATCACATTGTTTCAGTCGTCTTGCCCATCGCATGCGATCATTCAGCTCAATATCGAGTGTACCAGCAAGCCTCAACACACGTAACGGCGTGTTGTCTTGGATGTACTTGGCTTGTTGCTCGACTAAAGCCACTCGAGGGACGAGGAAAACGATCAGCTTGTCCTTGGAATGTTCAAGGGCCGAAATCCATTTGATGAGGAGTAATCCGATGAGTGTCTTTCCGGATCCCGTGTTAAGGGCAGCAATCACATTCTCTACGTTCATTCAAGATTACAGTCCACATTGGCTCAAGGTACAGCAATGCATGAAGTACCTTTTTGAGCACGTTCAAAAATCTCCTCTTGGTACTTGCGTGGCCGGAGGTCACGGGTGTTGGGTTCAGGGTCGGCAGTAGACATCAGTAGATATGATGTTAGGGTGTTAATGTCATCTTACTTTACAGGGAAACGACTACGCCACTTGAACAAAGGAACACCAGCAGTATCACGTGAGCCTGGGCCTATCTATTGAATCAATCATCAAGTTGCGCAGGTAATGTTATCGCACATTATTTTATATCACAACAGAAATACCCGAGCAAGCATCATATCATAATACGTTCCAAAGACGAAAGAATCACGCTCTTTTTTCTTAGGCTGTCACCAATTTAATCTGCCATGTCAATCAACCCCTATGAGGACACTGAATTGTACGCTTCAGCTCATCTCCTAACATTTGTGGGCTGAGTTGTTCGTAGTAACGATGCTTTGAGAAAACATGGTATCCTACCACCGCGACCCAAGACACCTCCTTCACCATCTCCGCCTCCATCCCCAAGCTTCGAGGACCGTCTAGACGACCTGGATGATGCAGAATTACTGGAATTAGAGGAGGAAGCGAAGAACGATGAAACAGAGCGTCGCATCCGAAAATACTATGAGCAGCGATTGAAAGAACAAAAAAGACAAGCGTCGCGTGCTCGTTTTGGTCGAGTGTATCCCATAGGGCGGGACGATTACACTAGAGAAGTGACCGAGGCTAGCAAAGTCAATGAGCCGGGTGATGAGAAAGAACAAGGAACTGGTGTCGTCTGCTTCCTCTACAAGGATGGGTGCGTCAGTCTACTGATCGTATCTTGTATCTTTAATCAAACATGAAACAGCATCCCCAGAAGTGACCGAGCCACTCATCAAGTTAACAAGTTGGCTCATAAGCACCCGCGCACGAAATTCGTTTCTATCGTCGGTGATAAATGCATAGAAAACCTTCCAGACGCAAGATTACCGATGCTTATCGTTTACCGTCAAGGAGAGATCAGAAATCAAATAATTTCATGGGGTGCTGACCGAGAGCGTTCGTTCGAAGGTAATGAAATTCTTACTCCTCCAAGGACGTAGCTGAGAGCCGATACAGAACTTGAGGCTGTGCTCATCATGTCAAAGGCAATTGATTACCCGGATAAAGTACCTTCGAACAGTCATCGAGGCGAGGAGGAAAGCGAGGATACTAACACTCGCACGAAGAAAAATATCAGGTCTTCAGGAGATGATTCTGATTCTGAGTTCGAGTTTGATATATGAATCTAGTATAGAAGTAGACGCTGATACCCGGGAATACACCTTGATGAATGGGAGCCCTCAGAAATGCTTCAAGACTTAGTGTAAAGTGGCTATTTTCAGAGTAACTTAGGTTCTCACGCATGGCTCGTAACACGACCATTCGCAATGCGTTTGGGTTCATCAAATCATCTTTATTCAACCCACAATATTTTTGGACATTGGCAGTTTTGGCTATCATAGTAGATGGAGTGCTTACTGAGCTCATTATCAAGTTCATCCCCTGTGCGTATCATATGTTCTTTTCTGCTGCCACTCACTCCGACTTCAGATACAGAGATAGACTGGGAGACCTATATGGTCCAGACGGAGCTATATATCAAAGGCCAGTACAATTATACCCTAATCACAGGGCCTACTGGACCTCTAGTGTACGAATCAAAATGCATTCCCTCCTTTAGTCTAATCCTCAATTAGGTATCCCGCTGGCCATGTCCGGATACACGAGTTTATATATAACATCACGGATGCAGGACGCGATGTTCGACTTGTACAGCATATTTATGGCATCCTGTACATCTTGATCTTGGTTGTAACTTGTGCAATCTATCGTAAAGCTGGCAATATTCCAAACTGGATTGTCATGCTCTTACCTCTCAGCAAACGGCTGCACTCGATTTTTGTGCTCCGGCTATTCAATGACTGCTGGGCTGTGTTTCTTGTCTCTCTAGCAGTATTGGTATTGGAACATGGACTTGACGATACAGCTATCCTTTTGTACAGGTGAGCACAAGGAAGGATTCCAAACTGCGTCTTCTAACCCCATGCATTCGCAGTGGAGCACTTTCCATAAAGATGTCGATTCTTTTGTATCTTCCAGGGCTCCTCGTAATCACCTTCAGACGAAAAGGTCTCGCAACCACTCTTCGTTACCTTATCACTATTGCCGCCATCCAGGCTCTGCTTGCTTCCCCATTTCTCTCTGAGGATCCCTGGAGTTATCTCAAAGGAGCTTTCGACCTGGGGCGCGTATTCCTGTACAAGTGGACGGTCAATTGGAGATTTGTTGATGAGCCTACATTCTTGAGTCCAACCTTTGCCCTCAGCTTGCTTGTAGGACACCTCTCTGTGTTGGTGGCTTTCGGATTGGTCAGATGGTGTAAACCGGATGGCGGCGTTTGGAAAATTATCAATAGGGGGCTTCGACAGCCACTTCAACCGGCTGGTGTGACCCCCACTACCCCTGATTGTGAGTCTTCAATATAACATATTCTTCATATCTATGCCTCGCTCACCCAGCAAATTAGATGTTGTCACGATCTTGTTCACGTCGAACCTAATTGGTATTCTTTTCGCCCGATCATTGCACTACCAATTTTATTCGTGGTACGCAACGCAAATACCTTTCTTGGCATGGAGAACAAGATACCCACTCGCAATCAAGTAAGTGTTTCGGCAAATCACAAAGTCTTGACCCTGACGAGGATTGGAAAGGCTTATCTTGCTCATGGCAATTGAGTACGCCTGGAATGTATATCCTTCTACGAATCTATCTTCAAGTGTTCTCTTGGCTGGAAATTCGTTATTACTTGTTGGTGTGTGGTTCGGCTTCCCAAACGGGAAGCACGGATAGTAGTTAGAAGAGATTGTAAATTATGGATATGCAGCAGTAAAGACATGTATCGTCGACCATTCAATTCCAGACTCAGAGCCTCTTGTCATTTCCCATCACTGTGACAATTAGCATGGTAAAGAAGAAAGTTACATCAAGATCCACAGTGTCTGCAGCCGTTTCTGCTGCAAGGAAGACAACCCCGACATCAGTGGCCTTCCCAGGGTTGTCTCCCAAGCAGGAGCTTCAATGTCGGGCAATCCTTGAGGACCAGATCTTGGTTATCGACGTGCGTTGGATTGCACCCGGCTATCGGCGCTTCGACTGAGGAAACAACAGGATTTCTTCTCGCCTGCTGAATGCAAAGCCTATGTTAAATTCATTGATAGCCTTCCTTTGGAATTGACCCCTCCGAAGAAGAAAGGGGAAGCCGAGCGAGTGAATTGTATGTTCTACCATTCTCGTCACTGTAGTCTCGATTTCTCAGTTTGATTGTTGGGATAGACAGATTCTCTCTCTGTTCATCGGATTTTGCTCTGAAACTACATCAACTGCTAACACCACATCTACCTCCATTTCCTTATCCAACATCGTCAAGGAAGATTAATACTGATGAACCGAGATATCCGCATTCTTTGAACTCGAATATCAGGGTATATAAATATGGGGCAGGACAATATTTCGGGCAAGTGTTCCATTATACATCGTTCAGCCTTTGAGCTCACGATATCTGGATGTTAGACCACACTACGACGACTCTGTCAAGGATCCTTTGACTGGAGCCAAATCGGAGTGGACATTGCTGATGTACTTGTCTGGTGTGGAGGACGGTGTACAAGGTGGCGAGGTTTGTCAAATAATCTCGTGTCCTGAGAGAAGGTATTCCATGACATGAATTTGCAGACCATATTTTATAAGGAAGAGAAAGGGAAGCCTCGTGAAGAAATCATCCCTTCACTTACTCGAGGCACAGCACTGTTACACAGGTTAGATCCTTTTCATAGTCAGGGCTGTTCCGATAATGATGCGTTTTCCAGGCACGGTCAAGAATGTATGCTACATGAAGGATCTCCAGTCATAAGTGGTACCAAATATGTTCTGAGGACTGACTTGATGTTTATATGTTAAGAAAACACCATTGAACAAGGTCATTAAAATACTAATGCCTCCCTCTCTTTTTTTTTGTCGGCATTCCAGCCTCCACAACATCATCATCTCTGTCCTGGTCATCTCTTCCACTGAGCTCTCTTCTCCGTTTTCGTCCCTTATTGTTACCATTGAGTGCTTGCTCACGCATCTCAGCAGCTGCCATGCGCCCGGCTTCGTTCACTCGCTCTTTTAACAATGCAACCTCCTGGTCATCCGTTGGCCACAGTTCCATTTTTTTCCCAATAACCTGCTCTATTCTCTGTATAAGCTCTACGTCATATTGTGTCACCAGCGTTATCGATTTTCCTGCTCGTCCTGCACGTGCTGTTCTGCCTACGCGATGGATATAGTCTTTTGAATGTGTTGGGACGTCAAAATTGATCACTACATCAACAGAAGGGATATCCAAACCACTGTATATGAATGTAAGAGGGGACAAGTATCAAAGTATCCAGGAGCAAAAAACATACCGACTTGCAACGTCCGTCGCTACCAAAACCTTTCGTCCGCCACTTTTGAATTTCCCAAGGGCACCTAGGCGTTGACTTTGCGATAGCTGGCCATGAAGAGGTACTGCTGGAAACCCGAGGGTTCGTAGGAT
>Ga0153942_1000075_pt1 | contig 31630 bp, 35 predicted proteins | sample TSNJ026MetaG_FD_104731 | JGI IMG/M metagenome (GOLD analysis project Ga0153942, IMG submission 104731) | Attine ant fungus gardens microbial communities from New Jersey, USA - TSNJ026 MetaG | ecosystem: Host-associated > Fungi > Mycelium > Unclassified | place: USA: New Jersey, Brendan T. Byrne... | reverse complement strand
TGATAATGATATTTTTCTTTCATTTCTTTGCTTCGAATCGATGCCACGTGAACTAATTTGTACTTAGAATCAACAACATTTAATAGCTTGTCAATTGATGGGTATAACATTATCATCACATCCTTACATTAACACTATACTAAAGTTTGCGTAAAGATGACAAGTAATATACTTTTTTTTGACAAAAGTTTACAATTTAAACGATTTCTATTTTATATTCATTTTCTAATTTTGTAACTTTAATTTTAATGCTTCCATAATTATCACCAGCTAAAATAAAACCCGCGTCTGCTACTTCTTTCGCAAAAATATAGGTAACTTCTTCTTGAAATTTAGAAGTAACACTATTAACATAAGCTTCGCTTGCTTTAATAATACTATTCTTTTCTACTTCTACTTTTTCTGATTCATTATTAATTTCTTCAAAAGAATAACTCATCTTAGCAAGTGCAAAAATAGAAATAGCTCCAATAACAATCAACACTATTAACAGTTCAAAAACTGTATAACCGCTTTTACTTTCCACTACCTTAACCTCCACTACTATAACGATATATCGATATCATACCATAAAATTAATCTATAATCAAAAATTTTTAGCAAAAAATCTTTTTTATTGGTTCTCATAAAACTATCTGAAAAAAATATTTCAAATTAAAAGAAAAAACCAATTAAGGTTTTTTAATATCTTCGATAACATCCACAATTATTTCTACCAAAGCCAAATATAAACCTAATTAACCAAGCTATTAATAAAATCGGTAAAAGAAATATAAATAATGGAAATAACAATAGAAAAAAAATACAAAAAAGCCACATAAAAATCAACTCCTTTATATATAAGATGAAAACTATCGATTTAGCATCATAATAAACACACACAAAAAAACCTCTTAAAATAATTTTTAAGAGATTTTTTCTAATTCAAATAAGTAGCCAGTTAATAAAACCTTAGAGTTTCCAAATTCCATTTCCATTTCTTCAGTTGGAATCCCGCCATTTTTTTCATAGAATGTCTTTGCTTTTATATTATCTTTTAAACACCAAAGAATCATTCTGTGTTTTCCATCCTCTCTTAATGATTTTAAAACAAATTGAATCATTTGTTTGCCAACACCTTTACCTTTGGCCTTTTCATCAACATAAATAGCTTGTAACTCTGAATCATATTCATTCTGTTCACAACTTCTTTTATAAGCCACAAAGCCAAGTATTTCATTAATTCCGTCTTCATATACGAGTAATTCTTCATTATTTGTTTGATTTAAAATAAATTCTTTTCGGGCTTCTATTTCTTGAAAGACATCCATTTTATCTAAATACTCTTGATCAATTAATCCCCTATAATTTTCTTGCCAATTATTAATTTTAATTCGAACAATTTGATCAGCATCTTCAATTTTTGCTTTTCTTAACATCTAACTTCACCTACTATTAGTATAGTCATTAATGCTTAATTTATCAATACACAGATTTAATCATATTTTAAAAATTAATTAATAATTCTGCTATTTCAACTAAGTCTGCAAAATAATGCATCTTCGATTAATTTTATGCTTTATACACATAGACTTTAATTAGAAGCATTTAAAAATCTCCATAAGGAGATTTTAATTACATACAGCAATTGGGACGACATACATGTTCACAAACATTTTCTTCTGAACAAGTATAACATGGAGTGTATGAGTGATTAATTATATGATGATTTATAACTCTAGTGTGAACTGGAATTATATGAGGAGCTTCATGACAAATTACTCTACGACATACTCTTTCTTGAGGGCATTCATATGTCGGTTGTTGACAGCATCCCATTTGTGGTTGGCAACATCCCATTTGAGGTTGACCACATCCATCCATATGAGAAGCATACATGTGCGGTTGAGCCATTCCATAACCCATGTTTCCTCCCATCATATGATGAGAGTCCATAGAATAACCAGCACTAGGATAGTCTTGAACATTTACATCCATATGAAAATTATCATCAGCTTTCACAAAAATATTATTATTATCAACTATTCTTTGATTTTTTAACATATTACACATTCCTTTCTAATGTATACTATGTAAAATTTCCAACAGTGTCTAGGTTTCTAACTAATTTTTGTTTTTAAAATATATCTTTAATTTTCTTTTTTCCCAAATGCTTTTTTATCTAGAAAGGCATTTTCATATTACCATTACTCATTTGTTTCATCATTTTCTTCATTTCTTCGAATTGTTTTAATAAACGATTGATTTCTTCTACTGGTCTTCCAGAACCTTTGCTAATGCGTTGTTTCCGAGTATGTTTTAAAATTTCTGGATGTTTTCTTTCTTCTTTGGTCATTGATAAAATGATTGCTTCAATATGAGCCATTTGTTTTGGATCTATTTCCACATTATTTAATCCCATCTTCCGAGCTTGCGGTAGCATCTTTAAAATATTTTCTAAAGGACCTAACTTTTTGATTTGTTTTAAATTTGTCAAAAAATCCTCCAAATCATATTTTCCTTTTTTCATTTTCTTAGCTTGTTCTAAAGCTTCATCTTCATCAATAAGTCCTTCAACTTTCTCAGCAATTGATAAAATGTCTCCCATATCAAGAATACGTTCTGCCATTCGTTCTGGATGAAATTCAGATAATCCATCTAATTTTTCACTATCTCCAACAAACTTTATGGGAATATTCGTTAAATGTCTTACTGATAAAGCCACGCCACCTTTGGTATTTCCATCTAATTTTGTCAAGATTGTTCCTGTTAGATTAAGTGCTTCATTGAATCCAGTGATAACATTAATTGCATCTTGCCCCATCATTGCATCAATGACTAAGATTGTTTCATCTGGTTTGGCTAATTCCGTAATGGCTTTTAATTCATTCATTAAAGTTTCATCTATATGTAAACGGCCAGCTGTATCAATAATGATATAATCATGTTTATTTTCTTTGGCATATACTAATGCATTTTTTACAATCTCAACTGGATTTATTTTTCCTTCACTATAAACCGGTATATTTAAATCTTTTCCTATTTGTTTTAATTGATCAATTGCCGCGGGACGATATACATCACAAGCAACAAGCAAAGGATTTTTTTTATGTTTCTTTCTTAAATAATTAGATAATTTTCCAGCAGTTGTTGTTTTACCGCTTCCTTGAAGTCCAGCTAATAATAAAACTGTTGGATTTTTCTTTGTTTCCAACTCACTTATTTCTGTTCCTAACAAGGATACGATTTCATCTTTAATTAATTTAATAAATAATTCATCCGGATTAATATTCTTACCAACTTCTAATCCCAACGCTTTTTCTTTTACATTATTAACAAACTCTTTTACAACTTGATAATTAACATCTGCTTCCAAAAGTGCCATTCGTATTTCACGCATAGCATCATTTATATTTTCTTCTGTAATTCTACCTAAACCACGAATATTTTTCATTGCTCCAGATAGACGATCTCCTATATATTCAAACATGTATTATCTCCTATTCTGCTATTATATTTTCTATTTTTGTCCTTAATATTGTATCATCAGTCACTTGTCTAATCGCGTCATATTTTTTCAAAATATTTAACTTTTCTTCAAAGGAATCTAACTTTTGTTCTAAGGTCTTAACAATTGCTCCAATTCTTGCTTTACTAACACCTTCAATATCTGCTATTTCCTGTAAAGAATAATTTTCTTCAAAATAATAAGCAAAAACATTTTTTTCATTTTCATTGAGTAGATTCTTATAAATATCAAATAATTTTGTATAATATAAAAATTGTTCCATTATTCCACCATATCTTTAAATAACCCGTAAATATAATTTTCAATATCAAATGTTTCTAGATCATTCATACCTTCCCCTAAACCAATAAATTTAACTGGAATATGAACCTCATCTTTTATAGCCAAAACGATACCACCTTTTGCCGTTCCATCTAACTTTGTTAAAACGATTCCCGTTATATTAGTAATTTCTTTAAACGCTTGAGCTTGCATGATGCCATTTTGACCAGTAGTTGCATCAATCACTAATAATGTTTCATGTGGGGCTTCCTTAATAAAGCGTTCAATTACTTTATTCATTTTTTCCAGTTCCTTCATCAAATTCACTTTATTTTGTAGACGTCCAGCAGTATCAACTAAAACAATATCCACTTCTTCTTCGCGAGCTTTTACTAAACCATCATAAATTACACTTGCGGGATCAGAATTTTCTTTTCCATAAAAACTACTTCCAGTTCGTTCTGCCCAAATATTTAATTGTTCAACTGCTCCAGCTCTAAAAGTATCACCAGCAATCATCATGACCTTCTTACCCATACTAATATATTTATGAGCTAGTTTTCCAATTGTTGTTGTTTTACCAACACCATTTACTCCAACCATTAAAATAATTGTCGGTCCACTTTCATTTATATTAATCTTATCCGATAACGATTCGCCAGCAACATAAATAATAAATAACTCATCTACAATTACTTCATTTAAATATTCTGTACTAGTAATATTTTCTTTTTTTACACGTTCTCTTAATTGTTCCATAAAATTAAATACTGTATTAACACCAATATCTGCCATAATAAGAATATTTTCCAATTCTTCATAATATTCTTCATTTACCTTTGTATATTTATGTCCAAGAAGACTTAATTTGGAAACAAATTCATTTCTTGTTTTTTCTAACCCTTTATCATATTTTTCTAGCGTTTTTTTATCATTAACTTCTACTTTTAAACCATTATTTTCTACTTCTTCAATATCGTTCTCTTTTTTATTAACGATCTTCTTTAACTTATCAAAAAATCCCATAAATTATTTGATCCTCCTAGCATTTTCAAAACACCTATAGTATATCATATAAAACTAGACAAATAAAAGCATTTGCGATATAATTTTATGGTTATGAAAGAACTTTTTTATTTTTTTATTTATTGAAAGGAAAGATTATTAAAAATGAAAAATAAAGAAACCACGTCTATCATTACTTTAGGTGGACTTGGAGAAGTTGGGAAAAATATGTATATATTTTCCCACAAGGAAGAATTAATTATAATTGATGCTGGAGTTAAGTTTCCAGAATCTGAACTTATGGGTGTAGATTATGTGATTCAAGATGTAACTTATTTAAAACAAAACGAAGATCGTATTAAAGCTTTAATTATTACACATGGCCATGAAGATCATATTGGAGGTATTACTTTCTTAATTCAAAACGTCAATATCCCTATTATTTATGCGCCAAGAATGGCATCACACTTAATTAAAATTAAATTGGCAAATAACAATCTAAAATATGAAAATATTGAAACTTATGATGAAGATACTATCTTAGAATTTAAACACTTTAAATTTGAGTTTGTTACAACAACTCACTCCGTACCAGATAGCTATGCTATAGCTGTTACGACACCAAATGGAATTATCTTTGAATCAGGAGATTTCAAATTCGACTTAACACCTATCGGACCAATGGCAAACATTACAAAAATGGCTGAAATTGGTTCTCGTGGTGTAAAACTATTATTATCCGATAGCACAAATGCATTAAGCAAAGGATTCTCAAAAAGCGAAAGCGTTGTTGATGAACAATTAAATGACATCATCAGAAGCCATCACGGAAGAATTATCATTGCAACATTTGCATCAAATGTATATCGTGTAAAACACATTGTAGAAACATGTAAAAAATATAATCGTTCTATTGTAACATTCGGTCGAAGTATGATAAATATTATTGATATTGCCCTAGAAAACGGAATAATCTCTGATAAAAGCATTTTTATTGATGCTAATAAAGCGAAAACAATGAAGAAAAATGAAGTATGTATTTTATGTACTGGAAGCCAAGGAGAACCGCTTGCTGCCCTAACTAGAATTGCTAGTGGTGCACATAAACAAATTTCTTTGATGGGAGATGATCTTGTTATTTTCTCCTCTAAACCAATCCCAGGAAATGCTGCTAGTGTAAGTCGTGTTATTAATCAACTTTACCTAAAAGGTGTTAAAGTATATACAAATAATGAGTATAATGATATTCACACATCAGGCCATGGGAATCAAGAGGAATTAAAACTTTTGTTACGTTTAATACAACCCGAATTCTTTATGCCTATGCATGGAGAACATCGTATGTTAATTGCTCATAAAGAATTAGCCATTGATTGTGATGTAAAAGAAGAAAATGTCTTCATTTGTCAAAATGGTGATGTCCTAGAAATGTCTGAAAATAGTATAGCATTAGGTACCCCTGTTACAGCTGGCGATGTTTATGTAGACGGTTCAAGAATTGGAGACATAGGTTCTGTTGTAATTAAAGATCGTAAGTTAATGTCTAAAGATGGAATTCTTTTAACAATTTTAAATATTAATCCTATGACTAAAAAATTATTAATTAAACCAAATGTTACCACAAGAGGATTTATTCTAGTTAATGAAAACACCGGGTTAATTAATCAAATTGAAAAGAAAGTAACAGAAATTGTAAATAAATATTTACAATTAAAACCATATAGTTATACTGATTTAAAAAATGCAATTATCTTAGAATTACATCCTTTTATTAGAGAACTAACAGGAAGACACCCTATCGTATTACCCGTTATTATGGAAGTTAAAGAACAAAATTAGATTACAAAAAGTAATCTTTTTTTGAAGATATTTATTAATTTTTAGCAAATTACTTTTTTTATAAAAATTTATGATATAATATTCAATCAAAAGGTGATTTTATGGAAAACAAAATTGAAGATATATTTAATTATATACGAAATGGTTACATCACAGATGATACTTACTATACTAATTTAAGATCCGAAATTTATAAATTAAATTGGAGTCAACAAAAAGCTTTAGTACAACGTATCAAGAGATATAAACCACTTGGAACTAACATTCTTTTAATGCGTATTCAAGAACTTTTAGATACTTGCCCTTCCGAAGATTGGCATACATATTTAACGAAGGTTTTTGAAGATCTACAACTAGATAATACAATAGCAAAAAAAAGATAAATTATTTTTATATTCTAATTAATGAAACGCAAAATGCGTTTTTTTATGATTTTAATTCTTAAAAAATCTTATCATCAACAAAAAAAAGAAACGTTATTTCGCTTCTTCCTGTGCCCTAATTTCTCGAATAACAATAACCTTAACTGTTCCCGGATATTGCATTTCATTTTCAATCCGTTCTTTCATAGTTCTCGCTATTTTTGCACTTTGTAAATCATTTACTTCATTTGGTTTTACTATTACACGAACTTCTCTTCCTGCTTGCATTGCAAAGGTCTTTTCAACACCTTCAAATGAATTCCCGATTTCTTCTAGTTGTTCCAAACGTTTGATATAGTTATCTAATGAATCATTTCTAGCTCCTGGACGAGCTGCAGATAATGTATCAGCAACTGATACTAAAACTGAAATAATACTTGTTTGTTCAGATCCACCATGATGAGAAGCAATTGCATTAATAACAACACTATCTTCTTTGTATTTCTTCGCAACATCAACACCTAAATCAACATGACTTCCTTCTACTTCAAAATCAATTGCTTTTCCAATATCATGTAAGAGTCCTGCTCTTTTAGCAAGAAGGACATTCTCACCAATTTCACTTGCCATTAATCCACATAATTTTGCGACTTCCATTGAATGTCTTAATGCATTTTGACCATAACTAGTTCTAAAATTCAATTTTCCAATTAAGGTAACTAATTCTAGATCCATCCGACTAATACCAAGTTCATACATTGCTTCGTTACCAAGTTCAATGACTCTAGTATTCATATCCTTACAGACTTTATCATATACTTCTTCAATTCTTGAAGGATGTATTCTTCCATCTTTAATCAATGTTTCAATTGTAACCTTGGCAATCTCCCGACGAAATGGATCAAAACTTGAAATTACGATTGCTTCTGGGGTATCATCAATAATTAAATCAACTCCCGTTACTGATTCAATCGTACGAATATTTCTTCCTTCACGACCAATTAAACGACCTTTCATTTCATCATTTGGTAAAGTAATCGTACTTACTGTTTGTTCACTAGCTACATCTTCAGAGTATCGTTGCATACTCTCAATCATAATATTTTTTGCTTTTTCATGCGCTGTAAGTTTCGCTTCTTGCTCTTTTTCTTTAATGAATTCCGTAATTTCTAAATCCATTTCTTGTTCTACTCTTCGTAGAATCTCACTTCTTGCTTTTTCTTTTGAATATTTAGAAATATTTTCTAACATATTCATTTCATCTTTTAAAATATCATCTACTTTTTCTTCTTTTTCTTGAAGATTTTTTAACTTATCTGATAAATTCGCATCTTTTTCATCTAATAATTGTTCTCTTTTTTGAAGCATCTCATCACGCTTGTCTAAACTAGATTCGCGTTGTAATAAACGATTTTCGTTTTCTTTTAACTCATCCTTTTTTACTTTAATTTCTTGATCATAAGCCTGTTTTATTTTATAAGATTCTTCTTTTAATTCTAAAATACGATCTCTTTTTAATTTCTCAGCTTCTTTTTTTGCTTCATTAATCATTTGTTCTGCTTTACTAGCAGCATTCTTTTCTTTTAAATAATTTATTATAACAACAATTGCAAATCCAAAAAATGTTCCTATTATCAAAGCTAAAATAATAGATGGCAACTGAAATTCCATATTGCTTCCTCCTCCATTATTTTATAGATATTTATAATTAAATGTATATAAAATTTTTTAATCTATATTTTTATTATAAACTGATATCGACTTTTTTACAAGAATAAGAATTTTAAAAATTTTAATTGCCTTTATTTATGTGTTGGATACTCCTATTTTTTATTTATTATATCTACTATATTCACAAAACTTTCTATCATATTCCTTTGTTTAGAAAAAATAAAAAAACTCTAATTAAGAGTTTAATTTAAAATCCACCTGACAAATTGTTCCAGACTTAGTTAAATTAGCAATCGCGAATGTTTTTGATGTTGAAACATAACTAATAGTTGCCTCATTCGTACAGCTAGATGAAGCGATTGAATACCCCCCATCAATTAATTCCTGTAAAGTTTTTTCAACATATTCTTTATCCACTGTTAAGATTACTCTTACATCATAGCCTGATTGCTTTTGAGTCGAGGCATTAACAATTTGCTTTTCAATGTTTTTTTCAAATACAGCAAAAGTCCTATAAACAACAATTCCCGCAATTAAGAAAAACAAACAAATAGCTAAACTAATGTAGGTCTTTTTTTTCTTTTCAATTTCTTCATTTTTAAACTTTTTTAATTGAATTTCTTTATTTTTCATAACGAAAGTTTCCCCTCAGATCTTATATTTACATCATTAGTATATCCAATATTATAAAAAAAGTCAAAAAAAAATCATTTAACTGATTCTTTTTTTTCTTGTTTTTTATTTTTATTTACAAAACCATAATATTCACGAATTTTTAATTCAATTTCTTCTTTTATTTCTGGATTTGATTTTAAGAAAATCTTTGCATTTTCCTTTCCTTGACCAATCTTTTCGCCTTTATATGCATACCAAGCTCCAGATTTTTCAATTACATTAATTTCTACTCCTAAATCAACAATTTCGCCAACACGACTAACTCCTTCACCATACATAATGTCAACAGTAGCCGTTTTAAATGGAGGAGCAACTTTATTTTTAACAACTTTAACATTTGTCTTATTCCCAATTACTTGATCCCCATTTTTAATTTGTTCAGAACGACGAATATCTAAACGAACACTAGAATAAAATTTTAAAGCTCTTCCACCTGGCGTTGTTTCAGGATTTCCAAACATAATTCCTACTTTTTCTCTTAATTGATTAATAAAAATACAGGTTGTATTTGTCTTACTTATCGTTCCAGATAATTTACGTAGTGCTTGGCTCATTAAACGAGCTTGTAAACCCACATGCGAATCTCCCATATCTCCATCAATTTCTGCTTGTGGTACTAAAGCTGCGACTGAGTCAATTACTACAATACTCACAGCTTCACTACGAACTAAAGCTTCGCAAATTTCCAAGGCTTGTTCTCCAGTATCTGGTTGAGATAATAATAATTCATTAATATTAACGCCTAGATTTCTTGCATAAACTGGATCTAAAGCGTGTTCAGCATCAATAAATGCAGCTCTTCCGCCTTCTTTTTGAATTTCAGCAATTGCATGTAATGCAAATGTTGTTTTTCCAGATGATTCTGGTCCATAAATTTCAATAATTCTTCCTTTAGGAAAACCACCAATTCCTAATGCTATATCTAAACTTAATGATCCACTAGAAGTAAAATCGATTTCTAGATGATCATCTGCTCCCAGTTTCATTATTGTTCCTTTACCAAACTGTTTTTCTATATCTGCTAATACTTGTTCCAATGCCTTATCTTTATCTTTTGTTGATGCTACTTTCATAAATCCTCCTAATTTTCTGTACAACTAAATTTTATTATAGATATTTTAAAATGTCAATACTTTTATCAAACATTCGTTTGGTATTTTTTGTATAAATTTTTTTACAAATTTTTATATTTATTAAGCCGAATTTTATAAATTAATTCCTTTTAAGAATAAAAAAAATAGATTTCTCTATTTTTTAATTTCTTTAATCTTTAAACGAATATCAAAATAATAATTGATTCCCGATACCACTGAAAGAACCGTTGCTAAAATAATTAAAATATCAGCGACATAAATATTAATCAATTCAAACGGTAAATTATAAAAGAACAATAAAGTAACTCCTACTAACATAAAAATTGTTTTTATTTTACCTAAGATACTTGCAGCAATAGTGATTCGTTTATTTTCGGCATTCATTTTTAATGCATCGACAATAATATCTCTAGTAATAATAATAACAGGAATAGCAACACTGATAAACCCAGTTGAGGCAAGTACAATTAAAACGCCATTGACTAAAATTTTATCAGCAATTGCATCCATAAATTTTCCAAAATCGGTTACTTGATTATACTTTCTGGCTAAATATCCATCAATAAAATCTGTAATAGCAGCAAACATAAATAATAGCCCTGCAATAATATATTTAGAATCAATAATTACTTTACCACCAACTAAGAATGTTGGAAATTGAATTCCTAATTCATACCAAGGAATAATTAAAAATATTAATAAAAAAATTGAAACTATGATTCTTGTTACTGTAATTTTATTTGGTGTATTCATAATATCATCCTACCTATTTACATAACTAACTACAGTTGTTTCATTATTTTTCACTGTAATTTGTCTAATACTCCACAAAACAACTAGTATAATAAATACTACGATAATAGCATAAATTATATAATAATATTTTTGAGGATATTTTTTCATTGGTTTTGAATAAGGTGAATTCACCTTTATTTCTTCATCATTTTTATGATTCATTTCCATTACTTTTTTTTCAATTTCTTTTAATGGTATTTTGGAAGTATATTCAAATAAATATTCATTGAATTCATCAATCACTTCTGATGAATCTAATCCAAGATATTTGGCATAAGAAGAAATATCATCTCTTAATTTATGAACATCTTTAAAAGCCCCAATGTTTCCTTCTTCAATATTTTGTAATATTACCTCTCTTAAATTTAAATCTTCACTCGCTTCTTTCATGCTAACACCATTGTTAATTCTGGCTTCTTTTAACATATTACCAAGCCCTATCAAGATATTTCACTCCTTTAATATAAAAAATAATAACATATAAGCCATGTTCTGTACGATATTACTATCGCGACAAATATTTATCTACCTTGCGGTCCTTCGCTTCGTTTTATTTCCGAATTGAAAGTTCCCCTACCAAATTTGGGTTTCTCGCTCGCGGGGTTTACCACGTTCCACTTCCGGCGTTTCCACCATCTTCGTCACTTTGGCACTTTTATATCTACTTAAACCTTTGTATGCGGTTTGTTCGAAGCCGTCAAGAATTGCTTCTTGCCTAGGGTTATTTTTTCCCCTAGCACGAACACTACAATCATCGCAGATTGTGCGAGCATGGACTTTCCTCTACATATCAAGTATGCAGCATTTGTCCTGTTATTATTTACATATTACTATAAACAATTTTTTCTAATTGACTTATTCTTCTTAATAAATCAACATTGCTTACATTTCCACTATTACCACTAGCACCGCTCATTTCAGATTCATTTTTAAGATTGCGAATTTCTTCTTTCAATAAAGAAATTTCTTTTTCTAAGTTTTGAATCACCTTATCACGACTTTTGATGATAGTTGAAAAAATCGTATAATCCTTAATTACAACATCTAAAAAATTATCTACATCTTGAGCACGATATCCTTTTGCATCAATTTTAAACTCTTTTTCAAATATTTCTTGGGGTGTAAGCTCAATTTTTTCTTCTAACATTCTAACACCTTCTTACACCAAAATGATATCAGTTTGCTTATTGTTTGTCAACTATTGTCGTCTGTAAACGTTGTGTCAATTTTATCCTTTTCTTTTAGTAACCTAATTTCTTCTAATTGAATGCTAGCAAATCGAATACTCTCCAGTAAATCATTAAAAATTCGTTCCATATTAAACATAATCTTCCTCTTTTCAAAAAAATTTTATACTATAGTCGCAAAGATTAATGCCATTTCGACAAAATAAGCTAAATGTTTTTTTTCATGAATAAGCTGGTATATATTATTAGTTTATTGTATAATTATAGTGGTGAGTTATTATGAATTACCCAAATAAAATTAAAAAATGCAACAACTCATTTATTACCTATGGAAATCGTGGAATGGAACTAGAAGAATTGCTCAATCAGACCAATTTATTTTACTTAGAAAAAAATATAGCTTTAATTTATAAAAAACCTACTGACATTGGTATTGTTAAAGTTGATTATTCTAATAAACAACAAATTGTTGATGCTTATTTTAAAACCTCTTCTACATTAGATTATAATGGGATATATAAAGGAAAATATATAGAATTTGATGCAAAAGCAACTCAAAATAGAACTTCATTTCCTTTAAAAAACATTCACGACCATCAAATTAATCATCTAAAGAAAGTAATAGAACATAATGGCATTGTTTTTTTAATTATCAAAATGAATGCATCTTACTTTCTATTTCCTGGAAAAACATTAATATCATTTTTAGAAAAAAATACACGCAAAAGTATTCCTTATGATTTTATAAAAGAAAATAGTTATTTCATAAAAGAACAAATTGATCCTCCCTTAGACTATCTAAAGGGAATTGATCAAATATATTTTGGAGGCGAATAATATGGAAAAAAAGAAAACGAAAAAAGAAACAACAAAACTATTTAAAGGAATTGATAAATCAAGGAAAAAAAATAAAAAAAAATATAATACAAAAAATATAATATTAATTGCAATTGTTACCCTTGGGATTGCTTTTGCTACTTTAGTATTATCTTTTGGATTATATATCATTTTTACTTCTCCAGATTTTGATCCAGAAAAATTATACAATAAAGAAGCTAGTGTTCTATATTTTGCCAATGGCGAAACCCTAACTAGACTCGGAAGTGAGAATCGTGTAAAAGTTTCTTATAATGATTTGCCAGAAGTCTTCATCGATGCTTTAATTGCAACAGAAGATTCAAGATTTTTTCAACATAATGGCTTTGACTTCGCTCGTTTCATGAAAGCTTCTTTAGGACAATTTGCTGGAAATAGTGGTGCTGGTGGAGCTTCTACCTTAACTATGCAAGTAGTAAAAAATAATTATACCAGTGCTGAAGCAAGTGGAATTGAAGGAGTTGTTAGAAAATTCACTGATATTTATATGGCTGTTTTCAAAATTGAAAAAAAATATACCAAAGAAGAAGTCATTGAATTCTACGTTAATTCTCAATGGTTTGCTTCTGGTGGTACTAACTACGGAAGTATCAGTGGTGTTGAACAAGCTTCGCAATATTTCTTTGGAAAAAGTATTAAAGACTTAAATTTAAGTGAAGCGGCTGTTATTGCTGGAATGTTTCAAAATCCATCTTATTATAATCCTTATGCTTATACAAGCAATGCAGAAGGAAGAAGAAATACGGTTCTTGACTTAATGTATCGTCATGGATATATTACAGAACAAGAAAGAGATGATGCAAAAAGTGTTGCAATAGAAAGCTTATTAAAAGAAAGAGATACCACTGTCTCGAATAATCCTTATCAAGCATTTATCGATTATGTTATTAATGACGTAAAAGAAAAAACCGGAATCTATGCTTATACCACTCCAGTAGAAATTTATACAACCTTAGATAAGAATATTCAAGATGTTGTAAATGGCGTTCAAAATGATTATAAATTTAAAGATACTAAAACCCAAGTAGGAATCGCTGTTACTAGTGTTGAAAATGGTGCTATTTTAGCCCTCGGAGGCGGAAGAAATTATGTCGCTCAAGGACTTAACCGATCTACTGTTAGAAGACAACCTGGATCAACTGCAAAACCAATATTTGATTACGGACCATTAATTGAATATACCGGCGCAGGAACTGGAACTTTATTTATTGATAAACCTTATTCTTATAGTAATGGTCAATCAATTAAAAACTGGGATAGTAAATATTATGGAATGATTACATTAACAAAAGCTTTATCAGATAGTAGAAATATTCCCGCATTACAAGCCTTCCAGAAAGTTTCCAATAAAGTTGCTGACTTTGTCCATAGCTTAGGAATTGATTATGGCGAAAATCTATATGAATCAGCATCAATTGGCGGATTTACAGGAATTAGCCCTTTAGAAAGCAGTGCCGCTTATGCAGCATTCGCTCGTGGAGGATATTATATTGAACCTTATTCATTCACTAAAGTTGTATATTTAGAAGCTGAAGGTGAATATGATAATAAATATACAAAAGAACGTGTTATGAGTGAAACTACAGCTTACTTAATTACAGATAGTTTAACAGATGCAACTTCAAGTAATGTCAACTTTAAAGTTAGTGGTACACAACTAGCAACAAAAACAGGAACAACTAATATAGATGGAACAATTGCTTCACAATTTGGAATGTCAAGCGATGCAACACCAGATCACTGGACCAATACCTATTCTTCTGAATATTCTATTTCGCTATGGACTGGATATGATTCCTTAAGTAAAGATGGCTATTATACAAGTAATTCAGGAACTGCTGCTCGTAAGAGTATGATGTCTACCCTTGCAAACGGAATCTATAGTAAAAATAAAACATTTACAAAACCAAGTGGAATTGTTGAAGTCACCTTAGAATGGGATACCATTCCTTCTAAGTTAGCGAGTGAATACACACCAGATAATTTAAAATATACTTCTTTATTCAAATCAGGAACAGAACCTTCGGAAGTATCAACAAGATTTTCTAAATTAAATGCTCCAACAAATATTCGCTCAGAAATATCAAGCGGTAATGTAATTCTTAGTTGGGATCCAATTGCCACACCAGAAGCAATTGATAATAATAAATTAAGTAGTTACTTCAATGATAACTATGGAGTATTTGCAACCACTTACTATAATGAGCGTCTTACTTACAATAATAATTATATTGGAGCTAATGGATATCAAGTCTATCAAAAGATGGCAGATGGTTCTTTAAAAGAAATTGGTTTCACTTTAAATAATCATTTTACAATTACTCCAGATGGATCAGCTTCAACTTATACTTATGTTGTTAAAAGTGCATATCAATTATTCAAATCTAATATGAGTGATGGAATCGAAACAAAAGTAACCACCGGAATATCACCTGAATTAACTTTATCTTTAAATGAAACAAATCCATTTTGTATCGTAAATGGCGGAATCTATTCCCCTATTAATAATCCAGTTAAAGTTATGTATAATGGAACCGATGTTACTTCATTATCAACAATCACTGAAAGCGAAGCAATCAATACAAGTACAAATGGCAATTACACAGTCACTTATAATGTTACTTATAACAACGGTACAGTTAATAAAACCAAATCCATTACAAGAACCGTTAAGATTGCAGATACTTGTCCATAAACATCCTAAAAGGATGTTTTTTATTGCACAAAAAAACACCAAAGTAAATTTGATGTTTAAATTAAGGGCAAATGTTACTAGAACAATCAATGATTGAACCATTAAAACCTTTATCACTAACCCGAGTTTTATCACTTGCATTTTTAACATAAACTATATGAGTTGCTTTGGAATTATAAAACATATCATTAGATCTCGAGACCCTTTCGAAATTAAACGTTCTTAAATCAATCGTGAAATTCGGATTACTGTATCCTGTAAAAGAAAACATATCTGACATGTTTGTTACACTCGATGTATCGAATTTATCGCCCAAATTAAGCGTGAATACAGTGCTGCTATAACCAGTGTCAGAAAACATATATTCCATAGTTGTTACATTAGAAGTATCGAATTTGTCTCCTAAATCAAGTGTAAAAACAGTACTACTCAATCCAGTAGCATTAAACATACGATACATATTTGTTACATTGGAAGTATCAAATTTATCTCTCAAATTTAAAGTGAATGTGGTGCTATCACGTCCAGTACTAATAAACATACCTTCCATATTTGTTACCTTAGTAGTATCAAATTTGTCTCCTAAATCTAACGTAAAACTTTTATTGCTGAGTCCAGCAAGAGCAAACATATTTTGCATATTTGTTACACTCGAAGTATCAAATTTATCGCCCAAATTAAGCGTGAAAACAGTACTACTATAGCCAACGTGACTAAACATTTGTTGCATATTTGTTACCTTAGAAGTATCGAATTTATCTCCTAAATCCAGTTTGAAGTTGGTACGATTACCTCCAACAACAGCAAACATACTACTCATATTTTCTACTTTAGAAGTATCAAATTTATCGCCCAAATTAAGTTCGAAATAGGCGCTATGATATCCAGTAGAAGCAAACATACTAAACATATCTGTTACATTGCTAGTATCAAATTTTTTTCCTAAGTTTAAAGTGAAACCTTGATTATTATATCCAGTAGAATCGAACATAGAAGCCATATTTGTAACATTAGAGGTATCAAATTGATTACCTAAATCCAAGTAGAAGTTGGAACCTACTGTTCTATTATATCCAGTATATGCAAACATAGATGACATATTTGTTACATTGGATATATCTAAATTGGATAAATTGATTGTTGAAAGATAAGTTAAATTTTGAAATAAATAGGAAGAATCAGAGTTGGCAACCACGCCTCCGTTCTCACCAATATAAACTTCATATCTACCATTAGAATTACGATCGAAGTACCAAGCCATTATAGTACCATTTTGTTTTTCTGACACATCCCAAGAACCAAGGGCTTCACTTGGAACTGTTTTACTTGTAGTAAAATCGATACTTTCAATTGTATTTTTGATTAATGGACCATTTAGGAATACATCTGTAGCAGCAATATTACTAGCAATTCTTAAAGAGCCTTTTTCATTAAATTCTACATTACACTTGATATTGCCTTCATCTATCGTATTAATAACAATTCCCCAATTATCATAATCCCAAGAAGCGGTTCCGTTCGTACAATTAGCAGTAATATCATAATCACCACTTCCCTTTGCTGGGACAGTTGTTTGCACTTCTCCATCAACTATAAATGCCATTTCGTTTTTTTCAATAGCAACATCAATGTTCTCTAATACTTCTTTTTGATTGAACATTAAAAAGATATTTAACATTATTATGAAAACAGATACTGCTATAAAATAAATATATTTTTTCTTTTTCATAAACTCTCCTAGACTAATAATACCAATTTTTTCCTCTCATATCAAGAATTCCCATAAAAAAAATAGAACTTTTTTGATTTTTAAATAGTTTTAATGCTATTTTTCATCGACAAAATTCTATTATTTTTTTAATTTTTCTTGAATCAATCTGCAAATATTTTCAACCACTTCATCGATACTCATATTTGTTGAATCAATTAAAGTCGCGTCTTCAGCTTGTTTTAAAGCCCCATAAGGCTTGTGATAATCATCCATGTCTCTTTGGCGCATTGATTCTAAAACTTCCTCAAAACTAAGATAATTACCGTTCTTAATGTATTCCTCATATCTTCTTCTTGCACGCACTTCTACATTTGCATCTAAATATATTTTTATATCTGCATTAGGAAAGACAACAGTTCCAGTATCTCTTCCTTCTACGATTACATTTTTTCCAGCAGTTAGTTTCCTTTGAAATTCTACTATTCTTTCTCTAAGGGGAATAATTGGTGAAACTTTAGAAACTAAAGTCGATACATCAAAATCTCTAATTCGATCAGTCACATCATTCCCATTTAAGAAAACGATATCTTTTTCATCTGTATTTTCAATCTGAATATCGATATAATCTAATAACTTTAAAATCTGCTCTGTATTTTCTTCATTTAAGTTATTATAAATTGCTTCCAATGTAACACAACGATATAAAATTCCCGAATCTAAATTCATTAATCCAAGTTTTTTTTGGACTCTTTTGGTAATCGTTCCTTTCCCGCTTCCACACGGTCCGTCAACAGCAACTACAAAACTCATAATTATCACCTCTTTATCCATTTTACAAAAAAACACTAATTAAATAAATAAAAATAGACCACAAACTTTATCTTTTACATTTAATTATAAAAGGTCTTTTAATTTTCTAGATCTACTTGGTGTACGTAATTCTTTTAAAGCCCTTGCTTCTTTTTTTCGAATGGCCTCTCTCGTGACTTCAAAAAGCTTCCCTATTTCTTCAAGAGTATGAGGCCTTCCATCTTCTAATCCAAATCGTAATTTAATAATTATTTGTTCTTTTTCAGGCAAAGTTTTTATTACTTCAAATATTGTTTCTCTTATCGTACCATCTAAAGCGGTTTTTTCAGTATCAGAGGTTTCATCTAATATAAAATCGCCTAAAAGAGATTCACTTTCTTCCCCAATTGATTTATCTAAACTTGTAGGAATATGACTAAACTTAATCAATTCTTCAATTTTATCTAATGACATTCCCATAAATTCTGCAATTTCTTGTAAAGTTGCTACACGCCCTAATTCAACTGTTAATTTTCTTTGTATAGCATATATTTTATTAATTGTATGAATCATATGAAATGGAAGACGAATTGTTCTAGCCTGATCAGCTAATGCTTGATTAATTGCTTGACGAATCCACCACGTTGCACTAGTCGATAGTTTATATCCTCTACTGACATCAAATCTTTCAACAGCTTTGATTAATCCAAAACTACCTTCCTGAATTAAATCTAAAAGCAGCATCCCTCTGTTTTGATATTTTTTTGCAATGCTTACAACTAATCTAAGATTTGCCTCAATTAATTGTCGTTTTGCGTCTTCGTTTCCTGCCTCCATTTGAACCGCCAAGTTATACTCTTCCTCCGATGTTAATAATGGATATTTAATAATTTCTTTTAAATACATCTTTACTGAGTCTTCATAATATTCACCATCTAATGTTATATTATTTATATGATTTAAATCAATCTCTTCGGAATCCAATGAATCTGTTTCAACAGAGAAAAAAACTTCATCAAAGGCATTCTCAATCATCATATTTTTTTCTGGCCTATTAAGATCTTTATTTGAAATATTATCTAATTTAATTTTTATGTCTTCAAGCATCTTACATATTTCCAAGTGTTTATCTTCATAGATTTTAATATAGTCAATACATAAAGAAGTATTAGTTTCTATTATACTTAATAACTCTAATAATTCTTTTTTCAACTCCGGAAATTGATTTAAATTTACAATTAATTTTTTTTGTTCTTCAATATATTCACTTATTTCCTCGGGAAGCAAATTAAATTTTTCAAAAAAATACCCTGCTTTCAAAAATTTTTCAAATAAAGTTTGATAATAATTATAATATTGATTTATTCTAGAAGATATTAATTCCTGATTCAAAAAAATTTCTAAACTTTCTTCAATTTTTGACAAAGATTCAATTAATCGTTCAAAACGTATCACGTTTTGAGTAATACTTTTTTTCTTTAATTCAAGTTCCTTTTTTACAGAATTTAGATTTATTGATTCTTTGTTTTGTTTTGCTAAATCTTTTTTCATTTAAATCACCCTTTTTTATATTAAATTTAAACTTATATCAATTTAAAAAAGTCGCTAACTATTGTAACACAATCTTTTGATTTTGCAATAAAAAAAGAACTTATTGTTCTCTAAACCGTATATTTTCTTTTAAAATTATTATTACTTTTAGTTTTTTTCTTACCAACGCGACAACGCTCTTTCATTAAACAATTTGTACATTCTGGATTTCTTGCTTTACAATGATATCTTCCAAATAACACAAATTGATGATGTAACAAAACCCATTTATCTTTAGGAAATGATTTCATTAATTTTTGTTCAACAATTGTTACATTATCTTCTGTTTTTGCTATATATAATCGCTTGGAAACTCGTTCTACATGCGTATCAACAGCAAATCCAGGCACATTATATAAATTACCTAGAACAACATTGATTGTTTTAATACCAACTCCAGGTAGTGTCTTTAGGTATTCTTTATCATTTGGAACTCTTCCTTTATGATCTTTCACTAATTTGTTTGCAATTTCAATAATAAACTTTGTTTTCTTAGTATAAGTTCCAACTGGATGAATAATATCTTCAATATCTTTTTGGCTAGCTTCTTTTAAAGAAAAAATATCATACATTGAAAATAACTTTGCCGTTACCTTATTCACTTGCTTATCAGTACATTGAGCACTTAAAACAGTTGCAATTAACAGTTCATAATCTCGTTTATAATTTAACTCACATTTTGCATCAGGGTAAAGTTCATTTAAATATTCTTGAAAAAAGGATCTATTCGACTGAATCATCTAACCAATTATAATCAAATAGATTACTTACCTTTTCTTCATTTCTCTTCATCAAGTTATCTTTAATATCAGCTTCCCCTTAATAACCTTTTTTTGCCATTCATATAAAATTTTATCAATATATCTTAAACTATTGACTCCATTATAAACAGCTTCCTTTAAAGCACTTAAGATTAATTCTTCAGCAAAACCTTTTTCTAACCAAGCATTAATAATTTCATATTCCATCGATGAAATTGGACGAGCAAATTCAGTCTCAAATACTGTATAAATATCTTCTTTCTTTTTTTCCTTTTCTAATTCATTAGTTTCTTCAATTAATTGTAAATATAAAGGTTCTAAAGAAATTACTTCTAATCTTCTTCCATCCGCATCTTTCTTTGTTTTCATCTCAATTAAATTTAATCCAAGCAATTTATTAAAAGATGTCAATGCTTCTACTTCCGTTAAATAAATACTATTACAAATATTTTCCACATCTAAAATTTTTACACATGCATTCTCAAAATAAATTAGAAGCAATAAATCATTAAAATCTAATGATATCTTCTTTGCAATTTTAATTATTTTAGAAGATAACACAAAATTCTTCTCTTGCATAATTCCTAATAGTTGCATTCTAATTCCTTCTTTCCTTTAAATAACTTATTAATTCTTTTTCATTGTTGTTTATTTTATTTTTTAAAATAAGTTTAATCAATTCATCTTTAATTAATCCCAACATTTTTGAAGGCTCAATTCCCAACACTTCACAAATTGATTCACTGGAAATTGCTAATTCACTTTCTTCTTGAATAGAGAGTTCTGCTGCAATTTGAACCACTTCATGTTTATCTTTATGCATTAACTCTGCTGCTACTTGACTTAAATATAACCCATATTCATAAACAATCCAAGCATCAATATCTCCATAAGCTAATATTTTTTTTAATGATTCCATTTGTTTCTTTTCTTGTTTGGTAAAATTAAATTCAATTTTTGAATTGATTTGCAACCAAATCGCACTGATATCGTGTACATAATTAAATACCTTTGGTTTTATTCCAAGTACTTTTAAAATACCACAATCAATTAATAATTGGAAACCTTTTTTATAATTTTTTGATAAAAATATAACATCCAGTTCTTTTCTAATCCGATCAACAGATAATTTTAAAATTAATTTTTTATGTTTTTTAATTGAACGAAATAATTTTTTATCTAATTTAAAATCTAAAATCGTAGCAATGCGAATTGCTCTTAAAATTCGTAAAGGATCCTCTTTTAATTTTTGATCAACATTACCAATTGACGTAATTACATTATTTTTAAGATCAGTAAGAGCATCCATATAATCAATTACTTTTCCATCATGATTCATTAAAAGAGCATTTATTTTAAAATCCCTGCGTTCTAAATCTTCCAATAAATTATTGATATATTCTATTTCTACTGGAATTCTATTTTTATATTTTATCTCTCTTCGATATGTCATAATATCAAAATTATAATGATCTTGTTTGAAATTGATTGATTTATAAGGATGAATCTCTACTTTGTCTACTTCAAAAAGTGAAACAATATCCTTTGGTAAAGCATTCGTAATAATATCAACATCATAAGATTTTTTTTCTAAACAGTAATCTCTGACATATCCACCAACGACATAGGCTTCAAATCCTTCATTTTCTAATCTTTTTAATACAGACTTAATAACTTCATTCATGCTATTACCACCAACTTCATTATACTACAATTTATAATGTCTTTATAGTCAATTAATTAAAATTAATAACAGGATTGACGAAAAAAATAAAAGCATACCTTCAAGTAAAACGTATAGAATATTTGACATTAAGCATATATTTAGTGTATAATCGTTATTGCAATCGAGTTGGCAGCGTAAGGTTTAAAGCTGTAATGTGTTTTTCTCCAATTTATTGGTATTTTAGTATTAGGGCTGCCCTAAGAACAATTGATTTGAAAAACTCCCTACATCATTTAACCTACATCCTCTTGTATGCAAATATAAGAAAGGAGACTATAATTATGGCAAGATATACTGGTCCTCAATACAAAAAATCAAGAAGACTTAACTTTTCTACTTTAGAAAACGGTAAAGATTTAGCAAGACGTCCATATGCACCTGGTGTTCATGGAACAAATCGTCGTAAAAAAGTATCAGAATACGGAATCCAATTACAAGAAAAACAAAAAGTTCGTTTCATGTATGGATTAAACGAAAAACAATTTAAAAAATTATTCGACCGTGCTGCTAAAATGAAAGGTATTACTGGTGAAAACTTCCTTATATTATTAGAAAGTCGTTTAGATAATATTGTTTATCGTCTGGGCATGGGTAACACTCGTCGTGCATCTAGACAATTAGTTAATCATGGACACATTTTAGTAAATGGAAAAAAAGTAGATATTCCTTCATATCAAGTAAAACCTGGAGATGTAATTTCTGTTAAAGAAAAATCAATCGATCATCCAGCAATTATCGGAAGCTTAGAAAATACTGTTTCTACTAAAGATTTCGTTGAATTTGATAAGAAAAAATTAACTGGTACTTACAAAAGACTTCCAGATCGTTCTGAATTAAATGCAGAAATTAATGAAAGTTTAATTGTTGAATATTACAACAGATAAAAAAAGCAACCGATTGCTTTTTTTTTATGCTTTTGCTATAATTTTACAAGAAGGAATGTGAAAACGTATGAGTGATATGATTCATAACTTAAAAGAAAATAAAAAAATACTTTATATTGGAATTGGTGTCATTGCAATTATTATTTTATTAATTATTATAATTGCCCTTTTTGTTCAAAATAGAACCAAAACAATTTCTTATACAGATTTAGAAAATCAGTTAGTATCAGCAACAAAAAAATATTTACAAGATCATCCAGCAGAACTACCAACAATGACTAATAATACTATTGTCATCGATGCAACTGATTTAGAAAGTGGAGAATATATTAAAGATATTCAAAAACTAGTAAATGACACAAGTTGTTCAGCATTAATTCAAGTTAGCTACTTAGCTGAAAATGATTACCACTTTCGTCCAGAACTTTTATGTGCAGATTATCAAACAAGAGAAATCTATTATAAAATCATGGATGACAACCCTATTATTCCCGAAGGTGAAGGCTTATATAGCTTAAATGGTGATTATGTTTTTAGAGGAGAGAATCCAAACAATTATTTATCATTTGCAGGACATATGTGGCGCATTGTTAAAATAATAAATGGAAATCTTTATGTTATTTATGAAAGTGGTCTTGATTCTGCATCTTATGCTTGGGATGATCGTTACAATGTTGAGTCAGAAAATAGTAAAGGTTTAAATGATTATAATTTAAGTCGAATCAAAGAATCTACATTAAATATTTATAATAGTAGTTATAAAGGTTATGAACAATTTTTAATTCCATTTGAAACTTGCATTGGAAACCGCGACATTAACGATGTTAATAATAGTGGAACTATAGAATGTAGTATTATTACGGAAAGCCTATATGTTGGTAATCTAGCTTTATATGATTTTTTAAATGCTTCTACCGATCCAAACTGCTTTTCAGCAAATGACAAGAGTTGTCAAAACTATAATTATTTAGCATTAGCTAAAACTAGATGGTGGACTTCTACTCCATCAAATAAAAACACTTACACAGTTTATTCCATCAAAAATAATGGAGTGGTATCAGAAGAAACAGCTAGTGGAAAAAGAGCTCTTCGCCCTACTTTATTAATTAGTGGTGAAACATTATTTAATTCTGGTGATGGATCAGCTAGTAATCCATATACATTAAAATAAAAAGACTGATTCAGCTGATTCAGTCTTTTTTATTTAGCAGATCACTCCACCAAGAATAATTGCTAATAAAATAAATAGTACTAAAATTAAGAATGCACCATTTCCACATCCTCTTTCACATTCACAACCGCAACCTACATTATTTTTACACATAAAGTACACCTCCTTTATTTAAAGACTAAATGAATGCTCCTACAATTAAAACAAGTAAAATAAATAAAACTAGTATTAGAGCAGGACCAAGTCCATTTTCACAACAATTAATCATAATTCATTCCTCCTTTATTTGTCTTTTCATTAATATTGTATGGTTTTTTCAAAATGGTGTGCTAGGCACCTTGTTTTTTTTTCTCAAAGTGATATAATTATTATTGTTTAAGGAGGATTTATGAAGAAAAAAATATTTGCACTAGTAGCAACCGTTTTATTATTAAGTGGATGTGGTAAAATCCCTACTCTTGAAAATGGTCAAGAAGCTATAGTGACAATAAACGAAGGTCTAGATATTAGTATTAATGATTTATATAATGAATTAAAAGATACAGTTGGATTAGAAACTTTACTAAAAATGATTGATCTAAAAATCTTAGAAAAAGAGTATGCAGATGAAGTAGAAGAAAAGAAAGCAGCAGCAGCATCATCAATGAAAGCTATGAAAGAATATTATGGTGATTCTCTATTATCAATGGTTCAATACTATGGTTTTTCAACATTAGAAGCATATGAAAAATCAATTTATATATCTTCATTACAGAATTTAGCAATCGAAGATTATGTAAAATCAATTGTTACCGAAAAAGAACAAAAGAAATATTATGATGAATCAATATTTGGAGATATTACTTTAAGTCATATCTTAATTACAACTGGAACTACTTCAAGTTCAACTGATGCAGAAAAAACAGAAGCTGAAAAAACTGCAAAAGAAACAATTAATAAAATTATAGCTGAGCTTAAAAAAGCTGAAAACCCAGCAGAACGTTTTAAAGAACTTGTTAGTGAATACTCAGAAGATGCTTCAACCAAAGAAAAAGGCGGAAGCTTAGGTTCAATTAATGTTGGAACATTAGATAAAAATTATGATGAATTACTTAAGATTGCTAATGAATTAAAAGAAGGAAGTTATTCTACTACAGTGATTACAACTGAATTAGGATATCATGTAATCTATAAAGAAAGTCAAAAAGAAAAACCAACATTTGAAGATGTAAAAGATAGCATTACCGAAACATTAGCTGAAAATAAATTAGCTGCAGATCAAACTCTAAATGTTACTGCCTTAGAAAAACTAAGAGAAACATATGGACTAAATATTATTGATAGTGAATTAGAAAAACAATATAAAAATTATTTAGTAAATAAAAAAGCTGAATATGAACAATCACAAAAAAATGGCAATTAATTAATTGTCATTTTTTTCTACTTTATTTATCTCATCACTGCTGTACCCTTTTTGAAATAACTTTTGTTTAATTTGAAAATTTAATTCTGAAGCTACATACTTTCTTTCTAACTTCCTTTTCAATTTATCATATTCTTTTTTTAGAACATCAAAATTTACTTCAATTTTAATATTTTCTAAAGCATCAGCTATCATCGAATAAGAATAACCTTGCGTTAATAAATAACCTTGTAATTTTTGCTTTAGAATTTTTTCCGTATCTTTATGATTTCCTTTTACTTTTTTCTCAACTAAACGATCAAGCTTTGATTTCCAAATATTATAATCAACGGCATTTACAGCTTCATTCAAAATAACTTCATCAATTCCAAGTTCTTTTAGCTTCCTTTTAATCTTATTTGGACCATCAGAAGAAAGTTCTAATGCATCATGTAAAAAAGCTTTTACATAAGTTGCATCGTTCAAATACCCTTCTTTCTTTAATCGAGCTATCGTTTTATCTATACTAGCCTTTTGAAACTCTTTCTTTAAAAGATACTTTTCTAATTCCTTACGAGAACGCATTTTAACGCCCAAATACCGAATCGAAACATAGTAAGAAGCCAATTCATCGTTTTCACTTGTTAAAGCTTCTATTTCTTTCTCAGATAGCTCTTTTTTTAACAAAAGAGCATGATTTACAATAACATCATCAAAAAGGACAATAAAACTATCATCTTCAAAATAAATCTTATACTGATTATTTTTTTCTTTTTTATATTTTAATATTTTCATAAATTCATCGTATCAAAAAAACATTTGTTTGTCTATTATTTTAATCTTCTAATGACAATTTATATTCTCTACATACTTCATTTAATTCCTGAAGTAATGGTTCAATCTCAGTTTCATCTTTAATTCTAGCCCCACTGGCAAACTTATGACCACCACCACTATATTTAGCAGCTACTTCATTGATAATTGGTCCACGACTTCGAATATTTACTTTATAAACTTCATTCTTTTTATCATAAGTTATAAATACCCATACTATTACATCTTTAATATAATTAAAATCATTAATCATATTAGAAGGTGTTGCTATATCAACATGATATTCTTCTAAAACTTCAGGAGTAATAATAACATGTGCTAAACCTTCTTCACTAATATTTAAATTATTACCTAAATAGCCATGAAACTTCACTTCATTTGCTGGACGTTCATAAAGTTTATTATAAGCATTAGTAAATGCTATCTTTGAACGTTCTAACAAAGAAGTTACTGTTTTAAAAGTTTCCACTGTTGTATACTTAATTAAAAAACGATCACTATCTGAAACAATTCCTAGGAATAAATTTTCAGCTATTTTATCACTCAATTTTAAATTCGTTTTTAAAATAAGATTGGCTACTAATTGGCAAGCACTACTAGAAGTTTCATCAACAAATTCAATTCCTTCAAATACTTCTTCCGAAGGATGATGATCAATCTTAATTACTTCATTATAATTCAGTCCATGAATACCATCTACTCTGGCTAAATTAGGTACATCTGTTATAATCAATAATACATTCTTTAATGATGTTACATCTACTTTATCCATATATCCAAAAGGACGAAAGCGTGCAACACTATAACCAACTGCATATACTTTCTTATTTGGATAAGTTAATCGAATTGAATCTCTAAGTGCAACTTGACTGCAAATCGCATCGGGATCCGGACCAATATGTCTAGCAATAACAATCACATCATATTGTTTTATTTTTCTAACAATTCTTTTTAATATATCCGGTTTCAAAAGAAAACCTCTTTTCTATCTCTAAACGATTAACTCATAAGTATCTAAAGCAATCATTAATTCTTCATTTGTTGGAATAACATATACAGGTATCTTAGAATCCTCTGAACTAATTAAAGCAAAACTTGCAAACGTTTCATCATTCACCTTTTCATTTAATTTGATGCCCAAGCTAACTAATCGTTCAATAATACCTTGACGAGTTTCCTTACTTCTTTCCCCTAGTCCAGCTGTAAAGACAATTGCATCAGATCCACTTAATAGATTATTATATTGTGCCATATAATTTGCAATTCTTTGATTATAAATATCAAATGATAACCCCGCTCTTTCATTTCCTTCATTTATTGCTTTTAAAACATCACGATTATCCGGACCAACTGTACTTAATCCTTCATATCCACTTTTCTTATTTAGAATATCCATAACCTCAGCTACTGTTTTATTTTCTTTTTCCATAATAAATGAAATAATACTTGGATCAATATCACCACAACGAGTTCCCATCATAATTCCAGCAAGTGGTGTAAATCCCATTGTTGTATCTATCGATTTATGAGAATCAATTGCACATAAACTACCTCCACTACCAATATGACAAGAAATGATTTTTAAATCATCACGATTCAAATATTCACTTAGTGATTTATCAATAAAACGATGACTTGTTCCATGGAATCCATATTTACGTACTCCATAGTTTTCATACCATTCATAAGGTACTGGATAAACATATTGAATAGCATCCATTGTTTGATGGAAAGCGGTATCAAATACTGCTACATTTTTAACAGACGGTAATGCTTCTTGTAATGCTCTTATTCCTACAAGATTTGCTGGATTGTGTAATGGTGCTAAATCATTACATTTTTCAACATTATCAAGTAATTCCTTATCAATAATTGCACTCTTAGAATAATAAGAACCACCATGTACAACACGATGTCCTACTCCACCTATTTCTTCTAATGAAGAAATAATATTATTTTCAATTAATTCTCTTTTAACAACTTCAATTGCTTCTAAATGTGTTTGTAATTCTTGTTTTTTCTCTACTTTTTGCCCATTAAATTTTAGAGTATAAAAACCTCCTCCTAGACCTATTCTTTCGATATAACCATTAATCAATTCTTTTTTTTCAGGCAATTCAAATACACTAAATTTTAAAGAAGAACTCCCTGCGTTTATTGTTAATATCTTCATTCTTTCACCTCTATAACATTATACAAAAAAAAAAGAGATTTTACTACCTTATTCCAATATGAATGTCAAAATAATAATAAATATCAATATTTATTATTATTAGATAATAGCACGTTTTATTATGATGCCTTTTTAAAAAATCTAAGAAATAAATATTTAGCAAGCAATCTTTTTAAAGATAAAAGAATATAAATTCAACATCAAAAATAAATCCTGAAGGCATAAATTGTATCTTCAGGATTTCATAAACTAACTATTTTTTATCATTTTTTATTCTCGTTCCTAAACATTTAGGACCGCTTCGATCATATTTTCTTTGTGGTTCTATTTCCTTTTTTTGATTTGATTCGGAATTATAACCATATTCATTAAAATGTTCTATGACCATTTGATCTAAATTATTCAAATATTCTCCATCAAAATTTTTATAATGATACATAATGTGTTTTCGCATATCTCTTCACCTATCATTATTATGAATAAAAATAAGACATTTATACAAAATAAAAATGGTGATAAAATGGAAAAGAATAATCAAAGAATCAAATGTAATGTGAAAGCCTGCAAATTTAATGCAAAACTAGACCAAGAATGTACATTGTCTCAAATAACCGTAGCGGGTGCCAACAAAAAGTTGGAAACATTCTGTGATAACTTTGAACAAGAATAACTTGTTCTTTTTATTTGTATATACTAAAAAATTCTTGTTTTTTATGATACATTATTCATCATATTTATCATTTATTTCATATATGATTTTATCTAGATGAATTTTATTAGCTTCATAAGTAAAATGGAATTGATAATAACCTTTGATACACCTTTCTTCTCTTTTGATACCATCTCCCGGAAAATCATGTGGTAAATAGCAAGTTTCTTTAAAAAAGAAATCAACAGCATAATCAAAATATACTATAATTTTATTATCAATTATTTCTGTGTCTATTAAATAATAGCTATATTCATCCATTTCTTTTTTGTTTTGTATTTCTGAACGAATATAATAATCTTTAATTTTAGTGATTGTAAAGTCTCCATATTTTTCCAATTTATATGTCCCTGTTGGCAATTCATAATTATCAATATTAAAATAAATTTTCGCTACTGCTTGTACTGCTTCAATACCTCTTGGTATATATAGTTGTGAAGCAAGTGCAACAATACTTGCAATTTCTAAATCTGTAAATTTTTCAAAAGATTGCTCTGGATAAATGAATGTAAAATATTTTATAAATTCGTTAATAAAATCAATATCATAACTATCCCACGCTTCAGGACTGAAATCATTTTCTTCTCTTGTAATAACTGATATTTCTGGATATGAATTTCTATCTGTATAATCCTCATTTGGATTGTATAGGACTTTTCCACTTTCTTTATCCTTTACAAACCCATTATCCTCTTTATCTACATATCTTTCTTCTTCGATAATTGTTACTATATTATTATTAGTTTTTGGTTCTTCCTTATCAGAAAGAATAATTCCTTTTGCCCATAAAACACCAACAATAGTGATACTTATTATTACTAATACTACTATTGAAATAAATAACTTTTTTTTCATATTTACTACCTCTTTCTTAAGAGAAATAGGGAATTTTTATAAGAAATCCCCATTATGATTTTTAAATAATGGAATAGAATTCTCTTAGATTAATCACTCATCGTATTTATCATTTATTTCATATATGATTTTATCTAGATGAATTTTATTGTCTTCATAAGTAAAATGGAATTGATAATAACCTATAATACATCTTTCTTCTCTTTTGATACCATCTCCTGGAAAATCGTGTGGTAAATAACAAGTATCGGTAAACATAAAAGACTTAGCATAATCATAATAAACTATAATTCTATTATCAACTATTTCTGTGTCTATTAAATAACGACTATTTAATAATTCTTTTTCATTTTGTATTTCTGAACTAACATAATATTTATCTATTTTTGTTACTGTAAAATCTCCATAGTTCTCAAGTTTATAAGTTCCGGTTGGTAATTCATAATTATCAATATTAAAATACAATTTTGCTACTGCTTGTACTTCTTCGATACTTCTTGGAATATATAACTGTGAAGCAAGAGCAACAACGCTTGCTATTTCTTTATCAGAGAAAACATCGAAAGAATGTTCTGGATAAGCCCATATAAAATACTTCATATATTCAAGTATAAAACCATCATCATAACTATCCCAATCATATGGACTGAAATCATTTTCTTCTCTTGTAATAACTGATATTTCTGGATATGAATTTCTATCTGTATAATCCACGTTTGGATTATATACAATTTTCCCACTTTCTTTATCCTTTACAAATCCATTATCCTCTTTCTCTACATATCTTTCTTCTTCTGTAATTATCACTAAATTATTGTTTATATTAGGATTTTCTTTATCAGAAAAAATAATTCCCTTTGCCCACAAAACACAAACAGTGGTGATACTTAATATTACTAATACTACTATTGAAACAAACAACTTCCTTTTCATATTTACTACCTCTTTCTTAAGAGAAATAGGGAATTTTTAAAGAAATCCCCATTTTCATATTTTTAAATGATGGAATAGAATTCTCTTGGATTAATCACTTCGGCAAATGGATAATTACCTGCACCAAATTTGCTTAATAAAGTCG
>Ga0153942_1000074_pt1 | contig 32241 bp, 40 predicted proteins | sample TSNJ026MetaG_FD_104731 | JGI IMG/M metagenome (GOLD analysis project Ga0153942, IMG submission 104731) | Attine ant fungus gardens microbial communities from New Jersey, USA - TSNJ026 MetaG | ecosystem: Host-associated > Fungi > Mycelium > Unclassified | place: USA: New Jersey, Brendan T. Byrne... | reverse complement strand
CCCTGGAGCTCGGGTGTAGTCAGTAGTGTACCGCTATGTATCTCACCCACCGCGTCTTAGCACCTGCTTGCTTGTTGCGGTATACAAATACAGAATTCTCTCTCTCTCACATACGGGTGACCCTTGATAGGGCTGGGGGTACCTGGGGGCCGTGGGCCCTATCCATGACTCATCTCTTTCTTCATGACTTTTAAATCTACTTCCAAATGTCTCTAAATCTAAAGTTACAAGTTACAAGTAGCACTTTAGATACTGTGCATTCTCTCCCCTACTTCACACTTGCCCTCAAGTCTTGATATCAAGGCTGCAACCTGAGTTGTAACACAATGAAGTGGACCAAAGGTCTACTATGAATACAGTAGGGTACTTCAACCTTTTGCAGTTGCATAAAGAAAACAGTCTAATCAGGTCCTGATCAAGTCCTGTAGTGTCAAAGTACTTATCGGGCTCAAACATTATGTCAGCTATTCATCATTTATTTTTATCCCAGAATGTCATGTCTGAGACAACATCTTGTGTCTCGGACATAGATAGCATATAGATACTCAAACCTCATGTAAACATGCCTCAGTTGTTACCACACTGGTCAATGTCTGAGAATTATACTTCATAGTTTGTAGAATAGTTATCTCTGAGGCATCTTGAACATTCATATGAACGTGCACAACTTGAATGGGTTATCTCTCCTGGTGCTTATAGAACAAGGTCAATGATGTCAAGACAATCACCTATCTTTTGTCCACTTGAAGTGTATTATTGAATATGAATGAGTGGTCTACATGGTTTGTTTGCTCCCAGATGCCACCCTGTATCCCTTCAACGATGTCAATTCTACACTTCTGGTGGATCCGGTCAATGTGATGACGATACCGATGGTTGCTGAATTTCTTATCTGAATCTTGATTGACATCGGTAGTTAGACGGAAAACAGATAACTGCACCAGGTGCATTGTGAACCAATCATCTGTGGTCGTGTGCACCAAAAGACCGTCATCGTCAACTATACTTAGGGATTCGGTCCTTGTTGATCAGAAGTGTCGCAGAAGAATCCCAGGGTTGTACCATTAACTTCTGACGTGCGAAAGCCTGTGAAAATGCTTGGTCCGCATGCAAGTATTGAATATTCATCCTTTGAAGGTTCATCGGGCTGAACTATCGCCAGAGATGATCCGATGCTTGGTAATTGAGAATATTAACTAATCCGAGATCCCTCCGAGTAACAGGTTTTTATTCCTCTGTTCCGACCGATCACAGAGCGTTGGAGCGGCGGGATCTGCTAACGAACGTAATAAAGACGATTCCATTCTTTGAAGCCTAGTCCATTGTATTTACCTCCATTTGTCCTCGTAATTATAGGCTTCTATTGGGGCCGTGATGCGGAAAACTCGTATCATCGACAGCTGGTTGTCCTGTGGCTGAAATAAGGGTCACACGACACCAGCGTTGATGATTATAAAGACTCGTACAACGCTCAGACGATGAAAATGTGGAGCTATCGCAGATTTTCAGTTTCGCTTCTTAGGAACGTTAAGGCCCAGAACGATCCTAGTGTTTTTCCCATTCAGATTTTTACTAAATTTAGACTTCAGGACAATTTTAAATACTTGCACTAAGAGTTCCTGCACCACGACCCACTCTGATATGTATTCTTTCCCGGTTTCCCCACTCCTAGTAAGCCTTAGGGATTTTACTCAACTACAAGATTCTAATAATCTTCCTAGTCAAGTCCGTCGTCTACTATAGCCTCTCCTCGACGTGTGCGGCCCAGAGTCCTATCTCTACTCTCGCTCAACGCCGCTTCAATGGGTTCCTCGGGACCTGAATCCCCGAAAGCAGAACCCACAACTTGGACAAGTGCTTCGTTTCGAAAGCACTTGGCATGTGGTTCTTTCGTGCCCAATACCCCTGCCACTGTAGCCCTACGCACGTTGATGCCCCCCACCATTACGAATGTGCGAGGACGCACGAGATACAACTCATGTTTGGAAAAAAAGCCCGAAACACCGCCCTCACCGTCTTCCCCCATCCCAGTCATTACACGAGCTTTACCTCTATCTCTGGAATCACGGTCTCCATCACCAAACAGAACTTCTCTGACGAAGGTCCGGAGAAATTCAAGAAATCGATCAGTGTCAGTTCATCCTAGTGATCTACATCCAGTACTTGCTAGCCTTGAGCGACGATCTAAATTCTGCGTCAAGAAAGACGTTTGTGCAACATGTAAACAAATAGGAAGTGGTTTTCCTCAGTGCGGAAAATGTGGAGACGGTTGGTGCTCAAGAGAGTGTAGGCTTGACGGTGGCAAAAAGCACATCTGCAAAACTCAGGATGATTATTAGGTTGTACACATTTACAGTCTCATGTATGTAGTTCAAGTGATGGTCATTGTGATGGTCATTCCGAAAACCTGATTTTGGTCCCTTGAGGTTGTGCAATTCCTACACTTTGTCGCTCCTTCAATTTCCGCTTTGCCTCCCACGAAGGGTGTAATGAATTGTCATTATCATTTACAAGGGTATGGGGGCGAGGTGCTGTTGGCTTCGAGGATCCAAGTTCGAATTTTGACTTCACTTGAAGCTGGGAATCGCCATTCTTGTTGCGATATCTATATTTATGACTTTCAGCTTCTTTTTTCTTGTGGTTGGCATTGCGTCCAAATTTTTTCTCCCAAATCCTGCGATACAATGAGTGGAACGTTAGGCAAAATCATTATGTGCTTACGCTCGTCGAGCTCGTTGTCCTCGTCGGTTCTTCTTTTGAATGGAGTCAGCAACCTTTGCCTCAGTATCGCTCCAGTCAGATTCGCCCGAACCCCCAACGAATCCCACTGAAAGCGAAGGAAGGAATGTTGAAGTTATTCCCGACTGTGCAACTGGTTTCGATTTCATGGAATCGTCTAACTGTATTAAGTAGCGATCACCGCTTGTCCCTGTGTCTTTGAGCTCTAAACAACCCAAGTCTTCTAAATTGTTTCTGGAATCCAGACCAAGGACATCATGTTGTTTATTTCCGTCAACGGACCCTGATTCCCATCCTATCTCGTCAATGAAGTTCTTCTGTTCGTCTTCTGTTTCCACTCCAATTTTCATATCCGTGTGAATTCCTGTTGTGAGCGTCGTCTTGTGCGAGGAAAACTTGTCTGTTGTCCTGGAAATCTCCGGGCTATCAATCTTCTGACGTGGTTTCTTTGACTCATGGCCCAAAAGTCCCCGAAGATCGTCACATAAGAGCCAAATCGCGTTTGCCAGTAACTTGGAACTAAGCAATCGGCCATGAACTTTCGAGGTCGGTCCTTCGTCAGGGGGAATTGCCAATAGATTATCGCCCAGTTCCCGGGATATAAACTCTTGAACTTGTTCATGGTGTGATAATAATTTATCTTTCATGATCTTGGTTTTCATAGCAGTGCTGGCAAAAACTTCATGGTCAATATTCTGCTTGATTGAGGTAAACTGATGTTGTGCGGTCAAATAGAATGGGCTGACCTTGAGAATGTTAAGCTGTGCCTCTTGTTCCGAAATATCTACGTTCTCTTCTCCTTCTTTCCTGATGATATCGCAAATATGCACATGCTGTAACTTGGGAGTAAATGAAAATTACCGAACCTGGATTTTTTTATCTTCTTGATGAGTTTCTGAATTTCAATAGTCTTCACCTTTTTCGCTGCTTTTCGAGCCTCTTTAAGCCCATGGTGCTGAACTACCAGTAAGTTTCAGAGAAAAGAGCTGCTTGAGTCCCCTTACCAGCTTCTTAGGTACTCTCGATGTATCCTCCTACTTTGATCAGTCGATTCTGGGCTGTCGTCCCTGAACATCAACAAACTTACTACAGAAGTCTCAACCTCAGTTCTTTTGCGTTTGAGACTCTGATTTAATTTTTCAATGTGTTGATTTCCCATGCTGCAACCGTAACGAAGAAATCAATGTGAAGTCGTTGGACAAAGTATTGACAGAGCCATCTGGTTGTCCCGGAAGACAATGGCAAATAATATGAAACACTGGACCTGATTAGAGTGTCTAAACTAAGATTCATTCTCACCTCTAAGATGGCTCATCCGGAGAGAGGGGAGAAGCTCTACGTGAATTTTGAAAGACACGATGATTTAGTTGCTTATCAGCATTCATTGATTAACCTTGACCTATACGATGAGCCTGATCGTGACCTCGACAGCAAGGAAAATCTAGTCCTCCAAAAATTGAATAGTATTGTGAGTATCTCGGGTGTCTGACAACTGAATCACGCTGATGATGTTTAGTTTGGTGAATACCAGGAGCAACCATATCTCCTAGATCCTTTTCTGGAATCATTGATCACTCCGGTTGTTGAGAAGGTCAAGACATTCGCTCGTAATCATGAAAGGACTGGTTCTAGAGTGCCTGCTTCCAGAAGGGTTGAACGTCTAATGCTTGTTCTCTATGGATATATCAAGTTGCGAGGTCATAAAGTTATCAGTTCGTATTCTATCTCCACTTCCTAGGCTTCAATCACGATTTTCTTAGCAAGGTTTTTCCCTCACGAAATTGCGGATATGCCAATTGCTCTTAATTTCATGTTGATGGAGCGAGGTATAGTACATGGAGACTCGCAGTGGGCCCTTCGCTACGTGATGATGTTGTGGCTTTCCCTCATCGTGATGATTCCATTTGATTTGGCTCAATTTGATGATGAATCCGCTCTTGGGCATATTGCACGATCACTGGAAAATGTAGGAAAGTCGCATTTAGGAAAAGCAGGGTTAGAAAGGGATGCTGCAGCTTTGTTATTGTCGCGACTTTACACGCGGTGCGCTATCCTTGGGATACTTTGTGTTCCATCGCTGTTCAACTCCATGATTTCTAGGAAAGATATGAAGTACGGATTTCCGGAATTTGTTCGTACCCTTAATACAGGAATTCGTTCTCAAATCATGGATGTCATTACAGTAAGCCCCTCCAACACATATTATATTTAAATCTGAGAGGACTTAGGCAATTGGATATCTTCAAGTAATAAATGAAGTTGTCAAGAACGGTTCAGCGGACCAAATCCAAGTTCTAGAACCGACATATCTAGAGACTATCGGTATTGTAAACGAAACGACAGCTCTCTCCGGAAACACCTTACTCCGAAAGATGAGAGCGAAGCTCATGTCAAGAATGGTGATACGTTTACTCCCGACACCTAAGATCAGAAGAAGAGGAAGGATATTAGATGATGCTACAATCTTTCATCAGGAAGAAGAGGGTAGTCATGAAGAGTCTGAGGTACCAGAGATTGTGGAGACGCTCCTCCAAAGTTTGCTTGATGCTCTCCAGGATAAAGTGAGCAGATATCTCGTCAACTATTCACTGGATATTCATTTTCGTGTCAAGGACACCATAGTTCGCTGGTCTGCAGCCAAAGGATTAGCCCGCATTGCTGAAAGGCTACCGAGCGATTTCGCTTCCCAGATCCTCGATAGCGTGATGGATATGTTCAGTATTCACTTGACGGGAAGTGCGAACCTTGGTGATCTGCCTGCTGTCGCGGAAGGCACCTGGCATGGAGCTGCCCTCGCTTGTGCCGAAATAGCTCGACGTGGACTAGTGACTTCAGATCAACTTCCCATTCTCATCGGATGGATATCAAAAGCACTCTACTTCGATCTTCGCAAAGGGTCCCATTCGATTGGCTCTAACATTCGTGATGCAGCCGCTTATGTTATATGGTCACTTGCAAGGACGCAAAACGTTGCGTCATTACAGCCTTACGCTACCGATCTGGCCCGTAGACTAATCACGGTTGCATTGTTTGATCGGGAACCCCACATTAGGCGGGCTGCCAGTGCTGCATTCCAAGAACACGTCGGAAGAACGGTGATCATCATGAAGATTGGCTCTGTGAATACTTACTTACCTCGGGTACCAGAGCCTATTCCCCCATGGTATAGATGTACTCAGGAAGACAGACTTTTATGCCATTAGTGGAAGGCGAAATGCCTTTTTGATTGCTGCGCCTCAGGTAGCCGAGTTAGTATGTGTTACTCCCGCTAATATTCCTCATCCGCTCATTGAAAAAAGACATCTTGAATACAGGCCTTACCTCATTGACCATTTATTGAATAATACTCTTCGACACTGGGATATTGATATGAGGCAACTGGGCTCGCAAGCAATCCACGAAATATGTCAACTCGATCTCCTGGAACTCGGGCCAATGGTCGCAGCTAGGGTGGTATGAGTATATTCTCAGGTAATAAATGATTGACACTGATGTATGCATGTCAGGTCGAACTATTAGAATCTTTTGACATTTCCGAAGTTCAGGGTGGTCTCCTGGCTTTGAGTGAGATATCGGTAGCTTACCGAGGCGAAGTGGATGATCCTCAACTGAAAGAACAACTTCTGCGACAGGTGATTATCACACCATACATGCAACCTCGAATTCATGACTAAGGCACTCCTCGAGAATTTCTCTCATTTAGCATCTATCAATAAGGAAACTCTATTCGGTCCACGCAGCGGCATTGTGGCCGCGGCTGCTTGTCAATTGATCGGGAATGCTATTACCTTGACAGAGATCGAATTGAAGGAAAAATCTTCTGTTCCTAGTTGGAGGAAGATCATTGATCATGGGCTGCGATATAGACTGGAGGATGTACAAGAGGCTGCTGCCAATGCTTATGCGACGATCAGCAAGAGGGAAGATCTTTCGGATGATATCACAAAGTGGGTCTTGCGTCCAAATTCTTTTTCTTCGCCGCGTGCCTTGAGCTTTCAACTAGGCTCATAACAGATCTCAAGTCAGGTCTTGCCATCGTTCAACAAAGCCTTCCCCGTGTCCTCGGAATCATTGATTACAACATATGTTCGGGGAGCTTCGATCTCGCTTTCAGATACCTCTTGAACAATACCAAAGCCTCTGTTTGTAACATTCAAGTCATGGCTCATATGATCGATCTCATGTGTATATCCACAGTCTAGAGCTGTCGTTGAAGTGCGAAGGAATAGCTACCAAGCCTTACCACGCATCTTGCGCACGTTTTTACCTGATCTGACCAATCGTGAGTTAACTTCACTGTTAACACTTTTGGGTTCCCAATGCATCAGCCCCAGGATTGCCTCCATCTGCAGTGCAAACTATTCTGAGCACTCTTCTTTCCGGTTTGCAAGATTATACTATCGATGAACGTGGTGATGTCGGCTCTTGGATTCGCATAGCATGCGTGCAAGGTTTGACCTCCTGTATCGAAGACTTATTTTCTGTTGCGGAATCAGTCACTGATTTCGCCGACTATCTTCCTGTTTCAAGCTATCAACAGGCTATCGCGGGTATCTTGAAGCAAGGCGTAGAGCGCCTGGACAATGTTCGACAAGAGGCTGGAACGTGTATCTCGCGTTTATTGAAGCTGACGCCTGTACAACGTGCGGAACTCACCTGGTCTTTACCTGGCTTATCACTTCTGGAAGAATTAATCTTCAAGATCGATGAAACGTCATCTTCGGTTATGGAACTGTCAAAGGGTGAGAGAGTCAGCTGGGCGGATGGAGCTTGGCTCTTTCCACGTGCAATCAAGTTACTTGATGTACCGGAATACAGAATCCCTCTATTGACAGGTTTGATCTTCAGTCTGGCCAGTAGAACCGAAAGCACGGTAACGGAAGCAGTTCTTCATTGTTGTATTCTCCTTCCACTCATGACGTATTCATAGCAACGACCTGCTGCAACCAGCATTGCGATGTACGCTAAATCTATCCCGGTAGTGGATGGTGATGGCTATACCCTTGTCGACTTGGTAAACGATATCATGGGTACAGCCAACAGGAATTTGGCCTCAAATACAATTATGATTCCGGTCTTGCAAACATTTAAGATACTTCTTGAGGCAGAAGCGCTTGAAGGTTTAGCCAACATTAAGAAAGGAAAAGAGAGGTAAGGCTGAAAACTTGAGGGGTGGGAGTATTATCATCATGACATTGACCATTCTACCAGTTTATCTTGTTTACTAGCCCTAGCTACCAGGAACATCAAACGTCTGAAAAGTATCCAAAGAATTCAAGAATCAATGAAAATGTTCGTAAACTTGATTAATGTTTTTTCTATGTGTGTCACTGAATCTAGTATTGTTGGATAGATTGGTAAATTTGATAAGAGTTCGTGACGTATCTGAAGCGGCTATTTGCCGTCTTGAGGATTTCCTTGTCCATCCTTATCCGCGCGTGAGTGATTTCACATAAGTTAGTTCTCAATTCTCAGCGGTCTGTTTAAAGATCAGGGCAGATACAGCAGAATATTTCTACTTGTTCTTACAAGGCGGTGATGTGTTGGAGATAGATGAAGATGCTGAGATTGCATTGTTGGAAACGGAGTGGTGGGTTGGGTTTCACTGACAAACATTTTGATTTTTTTTGAGATATTTTGTTTAGGTCTTCTGATGATTTGGAGAAAGTTACCATAGCTTCGAGAGAAATACGAAGGTCTCTATCAAATAGTGTTTCTTGATCCACACACATTTTATGTAGATTGTCATTAAATAAAGATGTTCGACCGTGGGAAGTTGATCTAGTACTCGTCATCGGAGACTTGTTACGGGCCTCGGCCTCTTTCGTTCATTCACTACCAAGTGTCGAGTAGGGGTTTATTACGATTGAATCCAGTTCCAATGATAATTAACTCATTTGAAGTTCTAGATCCTATAGAAAAAAATTATGTCTGATCCACGAATAAGTGACCAGGAGTTGGCACGTATGAATGCTGCTGCGGTAACAAAAGAATACCGTGTTCAGCCTCACTTGGGTACACCAAGATTCCTGATTCCGATTTCTGGCTGGTGATTTTTGATGTGCTTTTTCTTCAGATTATAGGACTGTTTCTGCTATCAATGGGTGGGTGCAAAAGGGTTTGAACGAGTGTGTATTCGTGCTCATGTCGTCCCAGACCTCTGGTAGTTCTGGATAACGTCAAGGTTGCGTTGGATTCTTTCTTATCTGTAGTTGATACTGATCTTTATATATGATGGCTCAGTTCCCCTCGTACAATGAAATTGTTCAATTAACATTACCTGATGGAACGAAACGGGGAGGTCAGGTTCTCGAAGTGCAAGATAAGAAAGCTATCGTACAGGTCTTCGAAGGCACTTCTGGAGTTGATGTGAAAGCCACCCATGTCGAATTCACTGGAAGTAGCATGAAGCTACCTGTTGCAGAAGATATGCTGGGTCGCATCTTTAATGGTTCAGGAAATCCTATCGATCAAGGACCGAAGGTGTTTGCAGAGGATTACCTTGATATTAACGGTGAGTAGATGGGAAGACTTTTTTAATGCTCATGAAGGAGTATAAATTGAGTTGTGCCCTCTTCTTTTTTTTTCTTTTGTCTTAGGCTCTCCGATCAATCCGTATTCAAGAATCTATCCCGAGGAAATGATTCAGACGGGAATTTCAACGATTGATGTCATGAATTCAATTGCTCGTGGTCAAAAGATCCCCATTTTTTCGGCAGCTGGATTACCGCACAACGAGGCAAGTCATTAATTTTCGTGTCAAATTTTTGGCCCGTGTTTTTTCACGAGGCGTTTATGATGGTTTAGATTGCGGCTCAAATTGTACGCCAAGCGGGACTTGTGAAACGGCCCACAAAAGATGTTCATGATGGTCATGAGGACAATTTCTCGGTTGTGTTTGCCGCAATGGGTGTGAATATGGAAACTGCACGGTTCTTCAAGGAGGACTTTGAGTCTAATGGAAGTCTGGACCGTGTTACCCTTTTCCTTAATCTCGCGAATGACCCTACGATTGAACGAATTATCACACCTCGTTTGGCTCTCACAACGGCGGAGTACTACGCTTACCAATTAGAGAAACACGTTTTGGTCATTCTTACGGACATGTCTTCCTATGCGGATGCGCTTCGTGAGGTAGTAGATGACTCAGTGTTTCTCTGCACGCGCTGACATGTCAGGGATTAGGTCTCTGCTGCTCGTGAAGAGGTGCCTGGACGGCGTGGGTATCCTGGGTACATGTATACCGATTTGTCGACGATTTATGAGCGTGCTGGACGTGTGGAGGGTAGGAACGGTTCTATCACCCAGATACCCATCCTCACGATGCCAAATGATGGTATGAAAAAATTATGTATGGATGATGGTTGTTGGAAACTTATGATTGAACCTCAGACATTACGCACCCAATTCCTGATCTTACGGGATATATTACGGAAGGACAAATTTTCGTAGACCGGCAGTTGCACAACCGTCAGGTGTATCCACCTATCAACGTGCTTCCATCATTATCTCGACTGATGAAAAGCGCTATTGGTGAGAAATTGACGAGAAAGGACCACGGTGATGTCTCAAATCAATTAGTGCGTGATTGTGCCGGTACTTTAAGCTTACACATCGTGGAACTGACTTTGGGTGGAATTAGTACGCGAAATATGCGATCGGCAGAGATGCCGCTGCTATGAAGGCTGTTGTTGGCGAAGAAGCGTTATCTCCAGAGGACAAGTTGGCTTTGGAGTTCCTTGACAAGTTTGAGCGACAGTTTGTTGGGCAAGGTAAGGGAGAAGCAGGATGTTTATGAGATGGTTTATTTGACGCGCGTGTCTCTGTGTGTAGGGGCATACGAGTCGCGGACGATTTTTGACTCGCTGGAACTGGCCTGGTCCCTGCTTCGTATCTTCCCCAAGGAGCAGCTGAACCGGATCAATCCCAAGATCATCGCTGAATTCTACGGGAGGCAGGGGGCGAAGAGGGCGACGGCTAGAGGAGACGGTGGGCAGGAAGACAAGTTGGTGGATGCGTAGATGACCATGAGTATGTATGATAATGCCGGAAATTAAAAAAAGCTAAGTGGTCACGTGGGATATGTTGCGTGGTATGTTGCGGAAGAAGCTGAGCCTGGCGTGGCGGGCGCGTGTTGCTGCTTTCATTTCAAGCGCCGACGCGTCTGTCCACAATTACATCATGCATTCCCCTTATATACCCCCAGTCTCTTTTCTCTCCCTTCCTCCCCTCCATGCATCAGCTCCCCCTCAACCACAGAAAGCGCAAGGCCCCTCCCCACGACCATCCCGACGACCACCCTGCCCAGAACCGCGACCCCGATGCTCCCATTCGCCCTCCAAAGGCCCCTCGTCTTTCTTGGCTCGCCCCCACTTCAAAAAACCCTCTTTGGAACTCCCCAGCGTCACCCCACGTCGACACCCCTGTCTTACCACCCACAGCCGACCCAGCATCTGAACACTCCTCCGACCTCGCACCAGCCATAGTCCCCATCTCGCTGGATGCAGCCACCCCTCCGATGATTCCCCTCATCAACCGCCAGACCCTTAGGGATCTCGATTTCAATCAGATCATCCATAACACCCCCCTACGTGCGTCCTCTTTCGCCATGTACCTCTTGCTCAATGTCAACTATGTATGTACACAGGACACGATCTGTTGTTTGATTCTGGCCTCCAGTTTAGACCTACCACTCATCGTCGGAAAAAGGACTATGCAGAATGTTACTGGGATGCAGTATCTCGGGAGATCCAGTCCGGATGTACTTGCGTGTCATACGATACTTCCACTCGGAAATATATCTCCACAGTATGCGTTTGCTCCCGTATGCCTTCTTTTCCTGTGGATGTGCCCCTTGTGTTCGCCCTCTCTCCACACTGTGTCACCATCCATGCTCCGCCTCGCATCCGCATTTTGCTCAACGAGTTTCTTCAAGTCCTTTTACATGTTATACAACCGCTCGCCATGCTCTCGGGGCCCTATGTAAATCCAGATTCTCTCCATGCACCCATTCAAGAGCATGCAGAACAAGCAAGTTACATTCAATCGCTTTTCGACCCAGATCTCATCGAGCAGGAGCTCAAGCACGACGTCTTTGACCCATCTGGCCTTTTTGAGGTCATAGGGGCTACACTTAAAGCCCACTGTGCCCCCATGCGCGATCTGAATGTAGACAGCATGGTCGAAACCGCAAAAGCATGTGCTCCAGGATCCAATGCCACGGCACGCGACGCTGTCAATGTCATCCGGAATTGTCTTGAACTTTTGGAACTCATGAAATTAGTATGTCTCGTTTTGTTAGGCGGGTAACTAGATTCTGACGTCTACAGGACATTGCAAATCACCAGATGCAAACCCTACGGCCCTTTCTCGTATATAGCTCTGGCTCTTTTGAGCGAAAGATGCTGAGGAGCCGACAAAGCATTGACCTCTCACTTCCTGTTACCAGGGAATGGCTTCGGTCTGCACATAACTCCTTCTCATCACAGACCGAACCGATTAAACACCCGCTACAACCTCAAGGTTTTGACTATGGTTCCCTTGACAAGAAACATCAGTTATACGTTTCCGTGGTCCGGGGTATTGTGAACACCATTTTCGGTCCCCCATCTTTGCCATCCATCGCTTCTACAAATATCCGACCTTCTACTCTAGATCACCCCCTCCCGTCCCTCCCAGAAACGCTGTATCTCGATCAAGGACGTATACAAAACCATTCTTCCGAGATTACAGATACTGTCGCATTATGGATGTTTCTCTTGCTTTATCGTCAGCTCGCCTCATGTTCGAATCAAGGCAGGTATCATAAGGATCGAGTGGACGAGTATGCAGCCATTCTCAAGCAAGAGATTCGAGCGATCGGACCTAGAAGTCTCGGTACCTGCTTCCTCCCAGATGCAGATTCCTCTTCAGATAACACATCTGCACCCACTGGATCTCATCAAAATCACCCACAGGTGACCGATAAGCTTCAGAGTGCGGTGGATGACGTGGTATTGCAGATTGCGCGTCGAGCCACAAGTGTCTCGCGGGATCATCGGAATCCTACAGAAATGATATCGCCACTTACCACCGGGACCGATCATGTACCTGACGAACGTACTGTCTCGATCGCACGAAAATGGATAGACACTAATATGAAGGCAGGTTCATCGTTCGTGAAAATGCTTCATGAGCGGTTGAACAAAGTGGTATTTGAACGAGTACTCGCAGATGTTTATCCTGCGCGCGCAGAGGCTGCGTTGGAGAAGATGATGGGTCAAGAGATCGAGAGTTGTGGTGAGGTATTCGGTGGACCATCACGGGATTGTCTGCTACCGAGATCATCACTGGCCCCTTTTGAGGTGAAGCGACGATCGGAGGTGGGAATGCAACATCACTTTTGGAGCAATGGATTGGAGATATTGGCGGATGAAGTGCAGTCGCTGGTGCATAAGATTTCGCTGTTGGTTATTGTTCATTTTAATGCCTACCTTCCTTTATACGGGAAGCAGGAGTTTTTGCAAGCTGTGCTGTAGATTATGAGGTGCGTTGGCATGCAACTGATCCCTTGATTTTTTGTTGGTCTTGCTCACTCCGTAATCTTTTTAGTATTCCTTTGCGATTGAATGGACCTGACCCTTTTCGACCTTCTTTACCCCAGAAATGGATGCTAGGAATACAGCGATTTTCATAAATCGGGCCTTTTTTTTGCTTTTCACCAATCGAACAGTCATCTTTCATTATTCAGTGGATGGGAAAAAAAGGAATTGTGCATCGAGAGCTAAAATAGTTGTATTGATCACACCCGTTGCGTTACTTCTAGCTCCGAATGTAATGGGAACTTTGAGCTTGAGGAATTTTCATTTCAGGTGGATGGCATCTTGAAATGGAATGTTCATTGGAATGTTATTGGTTATTTTTACCGTTGTTATCGCAGTTGTTTTAAGAGGTATTAAAATGAATGAATTGATGAATGGATGAAGGAAATATCATAATTAAAGCTCAAAATTCTGGTAAATCAACATATAGATAAATACGGGAAATGCAATTCATATCCGTGGTTAGCTGGCACTACTTCTCCTTAAGACTAATATTCGACCTGTTGCAAGGTTTTTCCTGAAAACATTTCGCGAGACCGGTTGGTTGTTTTCCTTCTGAGAAACATCCTCCCAGTTACAGCTCGGTAAGATGAGGTGTAATAGTTGATGCCGAGAGTTTCAGAAATGCGGTACGTTTGCCAGTGAACATTGGTAGGCACCAGATTATTAATTCCAGCTTCAGCTCTGACTTTTTCAGATTCATTTGATACCGGTAGCTTTCCAACTTTTTCTCATGAATAATGCATTCGGCTCCTTCTCTCTCGGGCCGCTGGTTTGGAACAATGAAGAAGACAACTCACGCCCCGTGATGAAAGGCCTAGCTGCAAGGCTGCTGACAGGTGTTCGAGATGAATGTGGAAATCATCTAGTGAATTGTGGTACTTGATTGGCAGCGAAGCAATAACTGTCCTAATGGGACAGAATCACCCTACGTTCTTCAATTAGCCTACGTGCCGCGTGTTTTGTACAATTTCGACAATGTCCTAAAAGGCAAACATGGAGGAGGGACTCTTCGAGTTCTACACCGGTTCCGGATACGAAGATTCTAGAAGAACCTTTGATAGAGAAGACACAGTAAGTTCTTTTTGAGATCATGGTCGCCATTTTGGCGTTGGTTTAATAGGTCTACCCCATGCGTGTGGTTCTCTGAGAGAATTCTTGACTGGAAAGGTAATGATGATAATGGATTACACTATCATAACATTATCCCGATACTTGTGGGCACTAATGGGAATTCCTTGTTTCTTAATCACATTATCTTGACTCGGAGTTCTATTGTCTGCCTCCTGTCTTGGATAGACTGGCTTCTGTGAGCGGATTAGCAGCGCAAATCAGATCGGGGCACATCTCCCATCTACGTGCCAAGGTATGGGACTGTCAAAAAGCTTCTTATTTCATGAAAACGATGTTGCTGATCACCCGCTCGTAGGAAGTCCTTGTCATGCCAAGTGATACATGTGCTGAATTGGGACAACAAGAGGGTATTCGAGAGCCTACCAAAAAGTCAGATTTATGGATCGTCAATGTTCGTTTGCCCCTTTCTGCAGTCAGCTCAGAAGAGGAAAGAGATGACTATGATGGCACCTGGATAGTCAAATGCTCGGACAGTTTTGTCACTGACGTGCTCAAAACTCCCGAACCTGGTCACATTGCATCAACAATCGATAATATTCAAATCCTTGACGCAAATGGGGGCATCATGATACCATCGTCAGTCTCTTTCAATGTCATCATTCATTCGCGCCGGAACTGTGACAATACCATGCTGAGCACAAAATACAAGGTTATGCCATTCTCATATTCATCTCGACAAATGCTTCATTTTAGACCAATGCGGTGACCTGACAGACGGGTATGTGTCTCAAAGCGTCTCCCTTCTCTTTCCCCCCTATCGGCAAAATTACTCTGCGACTTCATTACCATTGCACGGGGTCCTGTGGACATCTCTTGATTCCTGGGAATTCGGTGCAAAAGTCCCACACAGGCTAATGAGTATTTGGTCCCTCCATCCTCTCCTTTGTCTTCTCTTGCTGCTTCTCGTTGATTAATGGCACCCGAATAATCGTGTTCATCTCCGAAAATATAGGGATTTCAAAGAGGCAATGACTATTACTTCTAAGGCTAAAGCAGGTTTCCCCTCACATCTCGATGATCTGTACCGGCGTGGGTTACGACTAATAGAGGAGAGCGTGGAAAACGGTGTCACTTCCATGCGGGCTCATGTTGAGGTCGATACTATTGTTGGATTCTCTTGCCTCGATGTCGCTCTTGACTTGAAAGCTCGCTACAAAGATGTCTGTGATGTCCAGATTGCAGGTGCATTCAACTGCTCATTCTTACCTTTCTTTCTCACAGCCAAATCTGTAGTATTCGCCCAGGAGGCTCTATTCGAGAAACCATCCGACATCGAGCCAGGAGAAAATTATGCTATTCTCTGCCAAGCTATGAGAAGGGAAGGTGTTTCTGTGTTAGGATCGGCCCCCTATGTTGAGCCAACATTTCACCAGGCCAAGAAGAACATCCAACTAATATTCCAAGCTGTTATGGGCTCCCAAGAAGCTTTTCCCCGTCACATCGATTTCCATCTTGATTACAATTTGAATCCAGCCGTAGAACCACTCATCTATGAAGTCATAGCGCAGGCTAGGACGTATTATAGCCGCTATAATTTTGACTGTGCTTCCGAATATGGAGGCCTTCAACAAAATTTGGATACAACGCCACGACTTTGCTGTGACAACAAAAGATCAACCGGACCATCCATAACTATAGGACATGCGACACGACTACAATTATTCCTCCCTAATGAATGGCACAAGCTTCGTGCAGCGATCGGAGACTTGCCGATTACAATCGTAGGGTTACCGCAGTCGGATATGTATATTCAAGGGAGAGATCATCAAAGCAACCCCCTAGGGCCGCCACGAAGTACCCTGCGTGTACCACTCATAGAGGAAGCATATGGCATCAAGGTGGCAATGGCAGTCAATAATGTGGACAATGCATTCACCCCACAGGGAACATTGGATCCTCTAAGTTCCCTCGTTACCTTCGGAGTTGCTATATTCCAAGCTGCCACTCCAAAGGAAATCAGAAGTTTGATAGTAGGCCTTCTTCTAAGAACGTGAACATTTATCTGTCTGCTGACCACAAAATATAGGAAGCAGTGACTTTGACCTCCAAGCATGCTATTGGTAGCTATCCTCTCTTGCACCATCGGGGAAAGAGAAAGGATAACCATATCTCAGGAATCCAAAAGAACAAAGGAAATAGCTCTCAAATTATCGCTCCTGCGGATCTATTCCCGATGCATGGCGACCCGGCTGATTTTGTGGTCCTGCATGAGAACCATGATCTACGGTCTGTTGCACTCCACCCATCATTCGAGCGTACAACCATTAAGTCCGGAAGGGTAGTTGCAAGACGCAAGAAGTGGCGGTGGATATTAGAAGAGAGTGCTTGAGGCTTCCGCGAGGTCGAGTGAAGAATGAAATGTTACTGTTGAGGCACAACAATGTCTATATATCGCCCAATCATGTATCTGGCTTGTGACTAGATCATTCATCAGTGGGGAATGAAATGATCATACACGAGCGTTAGGTCATTGTGAGAGCCATTGGGGCATATGTTCAAATTACTAGTGGTGCCATGCCTACACCGCATGTCTTGCTCCTGAAATAAAACCATCCATCATTCCTTAGCCTGTAAGCAGCACAAGGAGAGCATACAGAGAAGGAGGCGTAGACATTGTCTTGTTTCCGTTGATGTCACATCTTGAAGAGAGAGGTATGATCCTTACATCCGTTATCATGTGGGAAATTTGTTACGAAATTACAAGCCTCGTGTGTTCTCATGTCATTCACAAACCATCATTCTATGACTGCAACATTCGGATACTAAAGGCATGGAACGAAGGAACCTGACTCTAACATTAATTTTCTGCGTGGTTTGCTGTATCTGCAAGAGCAACAGGGGGGAATCAGTAAAACAACCAAGGAGATATGCGAATGGTCAGTTTCGGGGGATAAGGGTTTCACCAAGCTCAGAGACTACTGAAAGCTGGCCGGGTATGACGAGACAATTCATCGGGCAGGAATGGCGAGTAATGGACCACAGACAGCCCATGAAATCAACAGGGCAAATCCAGCACTTCGAATGACAACCTCCCACTGGCCACGGACGATGACAGGGTCTAGCACTCGCGTAAGTGGGACAGCAAATGCAGGAACTGCGTTCACAATCCGAAAACGTTTCCTGACTTTCCTTGACAAATCAGACTCAGTTGGCGCAAATGTAATGACGCTGTGAGTGGAAGCAGCATGAGATGATTGTCCAGTAGGTGCTTTCGAGGATACCAAGCAGGGCGGTATACCTCCCAAGAAGGTTGGCCCTGATGCACTAGTATAATTGGCGCCCCATTTTTTGTAGCTGCATCGCGCCTGAATACGATTGATGATATCCAAGAGCCATTGCCATCTGTCAGACCCTTCGTCATCCAGACTGGACTGGTACTCGTCTCCATCTTTGCCTTTATCTCGAGGGTCGAAATAGTTAAAGTCTTCTGTTTTCGGTGTCGACTTGACCGAAGCGGGTGGCAGGCCATCAAAATCGAAGTCAGCAATGGGTTGTCTACGAGCTGCTTCGTATTTAAGCTTCTCCACGTCTGCCATGGCACGAAGTCGGTACCAGTGGGCATTCATCGAGTGCATTTCTTCGCTATCCCAGTATCCCGATATATCGGTTGTTGAAGGTGAACAGAAAGGGGCTATAAATGTAGCTGTCGACGCAAACGGGGCAGGGGAAAGGAGCTCAGCTGATTCAAATTTATGTTCTTTCTCCCAGTATAGCTCTTGTTGGCGCATCCATTCAGCGTCATTTTCCGGATTGGAGCAGTATTCCGAGAGAATGGGGCACGTTGAGGGTCCTTCAATAGGATTCATTTCAATCATACCCGAGGATGTTGATTGTATTTCATGAGAGTAGATGGAAATCGTGGCGTTGGAGAAACCTGTGGCATATCTGAGAGACGACCGACACTTCTGCTTCCCGTGTACAAAAGTCTTCGGAGGATAACATGGGGGCGTGGTAGGTGGCAAAATGAGATTGTGGTTGAGATCCTTGGTCTTGGCTGCTGCAGGGGGTCTCGCAAGTTCGAATTTACGGAGCTGCCTCAGATCTCCCAAAAGGTATACAGCAAGACAGACTCCGTGAAGAGCAGAGAGAAGGGTCGTTAAGCCAAACAACATCCCAGGAAGGGCGGTCAACCTAAGCCAACGTGATTTCATTTCCAGGAAATTGGCTACTACGGGAGGGATGAATGCAAAGATGATAACGACGATGCCGGCAATAATTCCACAGAGAGCGCGACGGTTACCAACGTTAGTCATCTGACTCTGTATGAATCGTCGGAGACTCTGCTCCAGCATCCGTCGAGTTTCCTTCTCGGCTTCACAGAAGACTGCGGGGTCTGGATGATCGTCTTGGTCTGGATCATCGAAAAAAGCGAGGGTGGAGGAAGGGAGGTTGAGTTCATAAGTGGCTCTTGGCGTGAGGAAGGTTTGTTTGGCTCGAGAATAAAACATGGTGAGACGAGATGCAGTCGTGGAGGCAAATGCAGCATCATTAGGGGAATTACATTGCTTCTGCCATGCTGCGTAGCGGATACGATAATCTCGGAGCCAAAGGATGAAATAACTGAGGATGAATTTGATTAGGATTTAATGATGTAAGTTTTCCGGAGTGCGTACAGGTTCTCTGGGCACAATTCCACATACAATAACCACTCCTCAAAGTCCTTCAGGCCGAGTGGTGGAAGATGTCTCCGTTCGAGTACATCGTCAAGACGAACATCGAAAAGAGGGGTCACGCTGAAAGAACGAACCTTTCCGATAGCAGGAGGAGGATAGCAGAGCCGGTATGGAAAGGAGAGCAGCGACCTGAAAGACAACTTGACAGTGACGGGCTGTGTTTGAGTGACAACCATGGTATCGCGCATTGCGAGCGAGAGACAGGTTTACTTATGTACTTCAGACTTGCCCAAAACGGATCGTAACATTGCGGACTTTGTGCGCTCAGCTAGACTTAGTTACTATAGATCCAGGGCGCCATCGATCGGGCGTCTATAAATCCTCGTCCTGAGCTCAGACAGCTCCCCTTCTTTTTCTAGGTTTGGAAAGGATCGGCGTCTAAATATAGTGTTACAAGAGATCTTGTTTTGTTTGACGTCTTTCAATTTCGAGGGAGTTTCAAGAGGGTGCAATAACATTAAAACATGAATAAAAGATTGGAATAGAATAGGTATGAATTCTTTTGAATTCAAGGTTTTTTGTGAGTTATAGTATTGTTTCTTCTTCTTCACTTTTTGGAGATAAAGGAGATGAGTAAAGACAACCAGAACTTAGGATACAAAGAGAGAATAAATTATTCAGAAGCATGAAGTTTTCAAAAACAAATTTCAAAAATTTCTTTCCCTTGATTTATTTCTTCAAAAATTTTCTGCTATCCCTGAATAGTGCTAAGTATACTTATATCTGAATCTAAATTATATTGTCTTCTTATCACTCAAACCACCATAGAAATAAATCTTAAGTCCATTGTCATACACAAGATACAATCTATAATCTAATGCTATTGAATTGTCTTGCTCAATGCAGGTTTGTGCCTTCAAAATGAGAGCTGGTGGTGAAAAAAGGGGGTCTGGAGATGTTTGGAGAGGTAGGTCCCTTTACAATATTACAGTGGCCAAATCTGTCATCAACATAAGTGTGCAATACAGATGGGAGAATTTTATCCTATTAGTATAAATATGGTTGCAATGACACACATACTCACATTGTCCTGGCTCCTGCCTGCATCCATTCTTTGCTTCTAGACTAACAATAACTAACAACAATCGACCTTTTCGACATCATGTCAAACTACAAATCATTAATCGGGAAATCGGCACCATCATTTAAGCTCAAAAATTATGATGGGCAAGATTACGAAGTCAATCCAGGTAAAACAGACCTCCCACTTGTGATATTTTTCTATCCAGAGTCTGGTCAGTATATGAGATGCGCAACACCATAAGTCACAATGTGCCCATTCTTGATTAACACAAGGTCATACGGATGCACCCAACAAGCATGCCAGTTTAGGGATGCCGTGACTAGTGAGTCATGTTCAGTATTTTGAGACCTTGCAAGCTGAATCTGTATTCTTGAAGGTGGCGACAGGAAAAGTGAACTTCTCTCCGGATAAGGTACAAGTTATTGGTATAAGCCCAGATCCGGTAGAGAAGCAAAAATCATTTGTGGAGAAAGAGAAATCGACAGTGAGCTTGATTCCTTAGGATCTACAACTGAAGGATAATCTGCTTGATAATGCAAGTACCCGGTTTTGAGTGACGAATCCAAAGAGATCTTTGAATTATATGGAATTGGGAAAGGGATGTGGGGATTGGTTCAGGGTGACCTTCATGATCAATCAACAAGGAATCGTGAAGTATGTTTTACGAACACTGTGATGATGTATTTGAATAATCCTGGATCTGTTAGAGATGCATTTGAAAGTACCATGAACTATGGTGCACACGTCAAGATTGTCGAGAAATGGTTGGCGAAGGAGGTACAATCCGGAGAGCTCTGACCTCAAAAGCCCAGGATCCACAATGAGGTTGATAGTGAATTTGTTTGGGTTGGCTTTGACTTTGACTTTAATGACGATCTTGTATTGTGAGCATAACTGTTGGTATTAGTAACATCACCGACTACAGGGTCTGGTACTGATGCATCGAGGGAAAACTTATTTCTTGTCCAATATTGGAGGCCCATCCTTGATACTATGACTTCACGTAATTCCAACCAAGTACCCACAGGGATAAATCGCTGCGCCTGTTATGGGGACATACTCGACCTCTCGACCTTCATCATACTCCTCAGTCAGCTCGGTACAGTAACGTGGATGAGCCCCACTAACAGATGCGATATGAAAGTTGGATTTGCTCACCCGGATGCCTCACTGTCACATGAGTAGCCAAACACGTGCCACCCCTACGCCGCTTTCGCAACCACACTTTCGCAATCTTGCTGAGAAAAGAGAAGTCCTTGGGGATTTTCACAATACAAGATAGATTGTAGATACTATCGTTGAGTTCCGACATGGAGAAAAAGAAAGGAGAGAAAACTCGTTGTAAAGCACAACGAGTGTCGTCTCAACAATCACATTTATTTATAATGTAGCACTCCATGTCTCAACAGATACCTGGGCGAGTTCTGCCCCCTCCCCCCAAAAAACCCTCATGCCCTTATGGTGAAGCAGTACAAACTTGAGAACATGTCATCCGATCTGGTCCTACCTGCAAGCATAAGATATCCTGAACTCTGTGCCTACCAGATCTCCTCAATACCGAGGAAAGTGTCAAAGCTATTGCAACCTTTTCCCAAAAACTCTAGTGCTTTTACTCATGATAGAATTTTCGCTCGTCCCCTCTTTTTCTATCTAAACCCAACAGATAGTCTACAATCACATACATTCCATGATCGACAACATACCACATACGCCAATCTTCGTAATACTAAGTCGGGACGAGGATAGTAGATCATCCCGGGTGTATACAATGCCACGTGATTATCTTCCGGAATCACGTTCATTTCCAGGTATAAATATATCCCAGACAGGACCCGCAGCAACACTTCAGGTACTATAGATCCATAGTACCTCCTCATTTTTGAAGGATTTTCCTTTATTCGAACACCTTCAAGTGCTCCGAAGATGGTCATCAAGACTCCAGTAACGAAGTTGCTCGGTATCCGGGTGTAGGGTTCCATACTCCTTGATTGTCAACTACTCATGAGAGCTGCAGTCCAGTTGTGCAGGGCGGCATGCAATGGTAAAACATTTCAGACTAGCATATTCTTGCTTATCTTCGATAGGGTTGGTTTCCCATCGCTCGCGAGTGCAGTCTCCGAGGCGGGGGGACTAGGTGATTTGCTATCACTTCCAGTATTCTTTTCGACACTCAATTTTCAACCAGGTATCCTCACCGCCCTCAGCCAACCATCACCAGAGGCCCTTCGACAAGCTATACGTGAAACCCGGAAACTTACTTCGAAGCCCTTCGGTGTTAACATCACCATCTTGCCAACTATCAATCCGCCTGATTATGACGGGTTTACGAGGGCCGCAGTGGAAGAAGGCGTGAAAATTTTTGAAACTGCAGGCAATAACCGTCTGTGCCCTTTCTTTTTTGACGGCGATCCAAATGACCAAACGAACTCTGCAGCTGCCCCTCTGATTCGATATTTGAAACAGAATAACTGTATTGTGATCCACAAATGTACCACTATTCGACATGCCAAGGTAATAAATCGTGTCTATGATTCGTGTTTGGGCTAATGTCACTATTCAAGACCGCCGAGAGACATGGAGTTGACATTCTCAGCATCGACGGTTTCGAGTGTGAGTGAGATTGTTGTGAGTCAGCCTGAGCAACTGTTGAATTGACCCATTCACCTCCACAGGCGCTGGCCATCCTGGGGAAGAAGATATTGGAGGGCTTGTCCTGGTGCGGAGAGTACAAAAGTTCAAGTGTCCTTCTGACGTATAAATTATCATAGCTCGCACGAGCTGCCAATGACCTGAAGATTCCTTATATTGCGTCAGGTGGAATTGCAGATGCTCGTGGTTTCGCTGCAGCCCTTGCACTGGGTGCTAGTGTGAGTGTTATTCCAGTCTTTGTTAGGTCTCGTGCTGATAACAAACGAAAGGGCGTTAATATGGGTATGTCGAGTCTACAAAGTCTGATACAACATTGGGCTTACTGGTATCAGGTACACGCTTCATGTGCACAGTTGAAAGGTTTGAGTATTGTTACATCTCGAGTACTCTGATTTTCAGTTTTTTTAGCCCTATCCACCAGAATATTAAAGACAAGATTGTTGCGTCTACTGAACGTGATACAATTCACATTTTCAGAACCCTCCACAATACAACACGCGTTTTCAAGAATAAAGTCGCTGTCGAGGTCGTTGAGATTGAACGCCGTCCGGGCGGTGCAAAATTTGAGGATGTCAGACATCTGGTCTCTGGTGAACGAGGTCGCAAAGTTTACGAAAATGGTGATTCCGATTACGGGATTTGGTCGGCGGGCGTGACTGTCGGGTTGATCAATGATATTCCTACATGTAAGGAGCTGATAGATAGGCTGGAGAGAGAGGTTGAAGAGACTGTGTCCAATCTGACGCGGGTTGTCCAGGTTCAAGAGCAAAATACTGTTTTGGCAAAGCTGTAACATAGTAATATGTAGGTCAGACCCCAAAGGCAATGCTGCCGAAATCTTCCATAATTGAATGAATTGATCCTGGAATTCCTTTCTCCGGTGATCCACGAAGCGGTGCCTGGGGTCCAGACTGGTTGGTTGGTTGGTTCAAGTAGAAGTTCATAATGAACGTTAACGCCGACGTTTACATTTCGATTTTCTTCCATTGTTTGTCGTCTGCATTTCTCACTTTCTGCCATGGCCTCAGACGGTCCCTCAACTTCGCCTCCTAGGACACCAGCCGATCCGCGCTCCGCTACAGTTATCAGTACTGCCAGGAAATCCGCAACACCAACCTCTGATGATTCCTACATCGAAGACCTCTCTTTTGATTATGTTCAAGATGAGAATGGCAACTTGCAGAGAATAACAAAGGGTTCTTCCAAAGCCTCACCTCAGGTGTATACACCTCCTACCCCACCCGAAGATATTGAACCTCAGGATTTCAAAAAACCTCCATCACCAATATCTCTGAACTCACCGGTTGCTCGTTCATTAATCTCACGCTCAGAGAGTGCATATCCCATTCTTGAAACAGTGGCCAGCTCTTCTGGGGATAAATTGGAACGGCCGGTTCGCTCATTCAGCCGTATAACCTCTGGTCCCATATTATCTTCGCATACAGCATCAAATACATCATCAGCGAAACCTCGCACAATTCCTCGCAGAATAACACTAGACGAAACATCAGAAAGAGGTGACTCAGGGGTGCCCTTATCTCGTTCAAGACAGGGCCTCGACTCCAACCTGTATACTTACCAAGACGACAAGGAGAATACCAGTGAAACGGATGAAAATCTACACGCAACAGGGGCTTCGGGGAAACGGCGACATTCGCCCCCTTTGGTTTCACGATCAGGGATACGAACAGCCATGCGCACGACGTACATTTCCGGCAGCGGCGCTCGCCAGGTAGTAGATGCTGCGCAACGTGCTTCACATGCTCGACAGATCCCAGTGCCTAACCGTGCTGGTAGAATGACGAAGACGTTATCAACATCATCGGTGGCCTCTAAACAGTCGTCACTAGATCGATACCACGCTACCGACCTTAGTGAAAGCGACTACGACCCCTCACCCCCAGAGGGAGCGAAATACGGAGATCGAAATTCGCCCGTCAATCAAGCTCATGAAGGCATGGAGAGTGATACTTGCGATGAAAGAGAAAATGAGCCTGTCAACGCTCATTATGTGAACTCCAACGTTTCTAGCAGGCAGAGAACCGTTTTAGGGAGTTCTGCAGCAGGCAGTTCTCTACACAGATCCTCAGTACCCCGACAGAGGAGGTCTGCGAGCATGAGCGAAGGCATAGGTATGGGTTGATGACTTGCAAAACATTCAGTGATTGACACCAAGCATTCAGTTCATGATGATTACCAGCTTCAAGTACAACAAGTGAATGGACATTCGCGCCCTGGTACAAGTTTGGGTGGGTTAACTTAATCTTGAACTTATACAAAGTAGTTGATTGAACCTTCCAGGTATGAGCACGATTGCCGAGAACTCTGATGGGGCTACAATCAAAGGACGTGAAAAACAAGAAGCAGAAATTCTGAGTGATTGTGAAAGTGAATTCTTATATAAGTATCTTTGATCTACCAGCTAACAGTGACAGGATATGTCCGTGAACAGGAGCAAGAACAACGGGAGCAGGAGCAACGTCCTCGTCAGTCTCCTTCTCCTACCCACCTGAATGCGCATCAGATTCGATTAGTTCATGGGCACCGCCGACAAGAGTCGGATACATTGAAAAGTATGTCGTCATCAATGACAGGATCCCCGACAGTCGGAAACCATTTGACACGCATACCCTCAAAATCTGGCCAAGGAAGCATATCACCTCAAACCACGCGCAATTCACAAGGAAGAGTGTCACCCCCCTCACGCTTACAAAACCGTATCTCACCTAAAGATCGACTTTCTCCGTCCAGTAGTAAACCATCTACTAAACCTCGTCATAGTCCGACGGCATCAGAGCCGCCAGCAAGTAATACGGTCAGTACAGAGACCTCGCTACCGACGTCTGGGAGAACCTGGACAACTAATGAACGGGAAGATGACTATCTTAGCGAGCGCGACAGTGATCGTGATCGTGAACGGCGGTCACAAGCACAACCATCACGTTTGCCGTCACCTTCACATTCTGCATATCCAACACAGCCTATTCCAGCTCCTGCGCCCCCATCACACAAACACTCTACTCTCGACCAATCTGCCGCTAAAAATGCCCTTCCACCACCTAAGCAGCCATTTCGATATATCGCCGTCAATAAAAATATGTACACTCGATTTGACTTGATAGGCAAAGGAGGATCATCCCGCGTTTTTCGAGTGATGAGCATGAACAATGAACTGTACGCTCTCAAGCGTGTTTCGCTCGATAGGACCGACAATGAAATGATGGCTGGCTACATGAATGAGATCAGATTGCTCAAACAGCTGGAAGGGAATCATCGTATCATTCGGCTTATTGATAGTGAAGTTCGTGCAGGACCTGGTGGGAGCAAGGGCTATCTTTTATTAATCATGGAGTACGGAGAGATTGATTTAGCGAGGCTTCTGCAAGATCAGATGAGAAATCCATTGAATATGACCTGGGTGGCATACTATTGGCAACAGGTAGATTCTGGATATTCGCTCCAATGACTTGGCTAACAGGAGAACCAGATGTTGCAAGCTGTGCATGTGATACATGAAGAGAAGATCGTTCATTCTGATCTCAAACCAGCCAACTTTGTTCTTGTCCGTGGCCAGCTTAAGCTCATTGACTTTGGTATCGCCAATGCCATTGCAAATGACACTACCAATATTCAGAGGGATCATCAGGTAGCAAACTTAAAATTATTTGGACTTCCTGCACTCACTGAATCTATTAGGTTGGAACAATCAATTACATGAGTCCAGAAGCCATTGAGCTCCCGGATGGCATGCGTCGCCTAAAGGTCGGAAGACCGTCCGACGTGTGGTCCTTAGGCGTTATCTTGTATCAGATGATTTATGGTCAACCCCCTTTCCAACATCTTCCGTTCCTACAAAAAATGAGGGCTATCCCCGATCTCAACCACATCATTGAATTTCCAGAATATTCCGTTCCTATTGTCCCAGCGTCAAAAAGCCCGGACGGTGATCAGATCTCCCCGCCCACCAGACTCGAGCACCTAAAATGTCGTGTACGACGTGATGTTATAGGCAGCATCAAGAAATGTCTAACGCGTAACTCAAAGGAACGAGCAACTATTCCTGAGCTGCTCGGGGATAGTTGGTTGTCGATGAAAGAATGTAAGTTCTCCCAGAGATGTGATATGTGGCCCCCATTGACTCGTACTCCTGTAGCTGAGCTGAATGCCCCGGTCAAACCCAAACTTGCTGACGACGAAACCATCATCAACTCGCATTATATGCGACAATTGCTTGAATACGGTATCAGACTCGGGGCTGAGCAAGGAGCAGATATGAGTCATGAATTCCTTGTGAGAGAAGGAGAGGTATGTACATTTGCGTATGCAGCAACCAACTGCAGAATTCTGATGCGCTTCTCAGCGGTTGGTTAAGGAACTTAAAGCGCTTCAGGCGTGATGATCTCCTGTCTTGTCCCATTTTTTTAAAAAAATATTGCATTGACTTATCCAGCTGGATTTATCATCAGCGCATCGTATCATCTTCTCCATCTGCATTATGTAGTATTGTCATTCCCATGAACGGCCTTTGAATTTGTTTCCTCTTCTTGATCTCGCAAACGATATTTCTTCTTAATCCTTACCTCACTGCTGAATGCTGTCTCTTGTGTGTATAACTAGATTTCTCTACTGGTGATTTTCTCCAAGTATCTCTCATTGAACGTTTCCCTCTGATAATCTCATCTTTATCACAGGGTATGGCTTCAAGCTCCTGCCTGGCTTTTCCCCCACATGAACAGACTTTTCGCTTCACATTGTTATGGTCTATATGTATCGTCTCTGGCATTGTCATAGATGAACTCTTTAGCTCATAGCCGTACTGTATATTAGTTTCCCGATTACTGTGTGTTTCCTTTTCCATCAACAAGAATAGAAGAGTAATACCATTTAATCACTATATTCACTCAAGAGGTGCGAAGCCTAAGGGATAGTTTGTTTACCCATGGGGGCTTCTAGTAGTATCCTTTTCTAAAGCTACTCAACCACATGTCGTCCGTTCTTCAAAATCAGAGGAGCTAGACAGCCATCTCTTGAAGATAGTGGGGGAAAAATTGGTCATGTGGTGAAACCTGACCAGGTAACTAGTAATCAGATACTGAGGGTCACTATCCTATATCTGTGTTCAGACTAAGATAGTTTACAGTATATGTAGTTTATACTGCATTTCTTTAGTCTGATAATCAAATAAGTTACTAGTAGCCTTGTGGAATATTTATTAGCACTAATAACGACAACCTTCTTGATAACTTTTCACAAAGAATGGACTGGGGATCTTCAAGGGCTGATCTCTACTTCTACTCCTGGCCAGAGGGCCAGGGGATTGGAAAAAGGATTCTAGAGGTGAGGATCTCCTTCACACTACTAACTAACAAATAGCAGAATATTGCTTTGAGGATCTCGGCATGCATGGGTATCAACACGATAAAGGAACAGGGTGGACAGTGATGTCAATAGATCAGGAACATGTCTAGTACTGCCACCTCAACATGGTCTAGCTTGCTCACAAAGAGAGATTTCATATCGAATCCCCCATGATGTTTGAGCCTCTGATGATCCTTAGCTGTGGAGTCTTTTACCAGGGGGGGGGGTGAAACCTTGGACATCTATACCGGTGGGAATTACGTGTGGAGTTTTTGAACCAGGGATATCAGGAAACAGAGAACTCCATCAGCCATCATCTGCGCTCATAAAGATGATCAGATAGCGCAGCTTCTTTTATAAGCATCGTACCCATTTCGGCTCACTTATGACAACGTAAACTAATTACCAAAACGACCATACTCCTTGGAAGACACACCCGATGTCTGAGGCTATAAAATCATCTCAGTTTATCTGAAACGCGGCACGTAATAATCTTTTGACAAAAGTATCCATGTGAGATTCTTCCAGCATAAATCCAGAATAGCATGCTGTCAATAGCACTTGCATAGAGGGAAGAAAACATTTTATACACACAATTAGGATATTCAACGTTCCGCTTTGTACAAGGGAGAAATCCGAAATAGATAATCCAGAGATCTAGGTTTTTGGATGTAGGTAGCACTGGAATGCATAGGAATCAGGTGGAAGCGACAGCGAAGGTGACTCCGCCGGTTATATTTGCGATCTGGTTTGATCGACAGTTGTATAGCGAGCCGTACCGATCTCCTGGTCTACAGTAACCTGAATGCCGGAATCAAGAACATCTGGCTTCACTTCAATGCCAGTCAAACTGCTCTTATTGTCAGACCACTCTTGCTCCTTTTGAGGCGTCCAGACAGTTTCAGTTTTGCCAGCACGCATGTTACTGAGGTCGATGTTCTGAGGGGCAATTGAAAAGTGGGTTTGGATAACGGAACGAGCAGCCGGAGCATTTTTGGCGTCAGAGCTTGTGTTGTAAGAGAGATCCATGGTGCCACCTCCTTGGAGTTGTCCTCTGATAGCAAGAATGATTCGAAGGGTCATGGAGGTCGTCAAAACGACTGTCATACTGGTGGTGATAGTCCTTATGGGATCCTCAGGGCCTGTAGGTTTTATGAGAAACCAAAATAACATATTGGCCATGTTGAGCGCCCAAATGACCTGGATATAAAGTCAAAGATTTCATGATTACATCTCGCAAAACACTTACGAAATAGAAATGGAGTCCATCACGAAGCGTTATATCCCACAAGCCCATAGGTTTGACTTCAAGAGACTGGATGGAGCGTACCACAGCAAGGGCAAACTTCAAAGGAGGTCAAATTTCAAACATCTAGCGATAGGAAAAGACGTACAGAGACGGTGTAGAAGAGAGTTGGAGCAACCCAGTACATCCCAACCCAGCTCTCCTTCGGACCGGCAATGCACCCTTGGCCAACGTCCAGGGGAACAGCTGTGAGGTTTGAATAAATAAACGATATAAGCTCTGGCAATGATACAGGCACTTACAGCGGTAGAATCCACAAGCCACTGCGGTTATCGCAATTTGAATGGTGAGCAGTGCACCCAATCCTGTCATGATTTCCCTTTTTCTGTCATAGATAGCGCTGATGCGAATCGCATGCGCGGCTATGGCCATACATTCAACAACGTCGATCCATCAGGGAATTGCGTACGCTTACCAGAGACAAAAGCCAACAAAAGGGCAGTACAAATAGGTTCAAATAGGTAGAAATGACTACAGTTCTGAAAAAAGGTATTAGTTGCAGAGAACAGGGAGATCGAGCTGGCCAACCTGTTGCGTTATCTTGGTATCAAAAAATGCAATGGCTAGTTTCAATGAGTTCTAAAAGTTTGAGAAACGAACTTTCTCAGTACTTACCTACTATGATATACTCAATCATTACCCACATCCGGATGGTATGATAAAGGGTCTTGAGAGGAGACAAACCAGGTTTATAAAAGAGGCGCCATGTGCGAGGAGAGAGAACGAGGACATCCCAGGCAGCAACAGTAAGAGTGCAGACAAGGAAATACTTGTGAGCACTGAGATGTGGAGGCAAGTTTATAGAGGGCGGCAAGGATTGACTGATACTTTCACTCTCTGAAGTCATTGAGGGACAGGAAGATGCAGATGCAGTCCCGAGATGATATACCTGGGAACAGCGACCCCTGTCACAGTTAATTTCCGGGGGTCTTCGAAGGCGCTTATTAGACATCAACACTGCAGTAGTGTACACACAAATCTTCCATCACTGTCTATAACTGCCATTTGATGCGATAAATTGAGAACGAGGAACTGACGCCTCCAAGAGACTCAATCTGGGCTATGCTCACTGCCATAGATTTTACTGGATTTATTTCTCCCACCATCATAATCACATATCATTCTCCAATATGATAGAAAGGCTCTTGAATTTAGCCCTCCTTCAACCATGAGATGAAAGTTGACCGGTGATCGCTGGAGGAGCAGCGGATATATAAACTCCATCAACATCTCTATTCATGTCCATCTCTCCACGACCTGATATATTCCTGGGTATCTCTTTCCCATTCAGAATCAAAAATCATCATCCATCTCTTCTTCAACATCTTCATCATCAGTCACAGCAAAAACATGAGCAAGGAGCTCGTCAGAATCTGAGGGATCAAACACATCCTCCTCAGAATCTGATGGATCAAATAAAGCAAACTCCTTCGTATTCTTCTTCAACCATTTCTCCGATCTGTCATCAATGTCATCATACTCGCTCATCATCACTCTTTGAATTGGTACTCCGGCTTCCTTCCTCGCTTCAATGAACTGTTTCATACGTCGCCCTGTAATTCCCACAGTTGCGATACTCTCTAATGTAGGACAATATGGCTTTTGACTCCCCACAGACAAGGACGAGATTGACTTTGTAGCCGCCTCGATTTTTTCGAAGACTTCTAGTGGTTGACCTAGACAGTTCAAATTCAATGACTTGAGTTCAGATAATTCATCCAGCATCTTCTTCATCGCTGTTGCATTACAAGGCAGCCCGGACAACTTGAGGTGTTCCAATCCAGCGAGCAACGTTTTCGAACGTCCAAACGGCGCTTTACATAGGTCTTGTGCGAGTTTTGTGTAATCATCATCGACAAAGTCCAAGTCTAGTGATCGAAGATTGGGAGTATCGATGAAACGAAGCAGTGAACACACGTATTGTAGCGGATGATATCGTAGAATCAATTCCTCTAACGAGAGCAATTGTATAATATTGTAGCCTGCATGTCGCCAGTCATCTTCCGTCCCAGCAGGTCCTGAGAGGGAAAGAAGGAGGATTTGGAGATTAGTCGATTTGAGGATAGCCTCGAACGTCTGATATGAGGGACGGACTTCTTCTACATGATATGCCAGTTCAAGTTCCTTCAGATTTTCCAACATTCCCAATGATGCGTCCCAGTCCAGATGAACACCCCAAAACACACAATGTGCTAGACGCGGTGCTTGACCCTGGAATGGTATAAAACGTGCGGTCAATTCTGAAGGATAAAACAAGATTTCTTCTTCATTATTGTCATGGACATATAGTTCCAAGACCTCCAAGATTTCTGCTGGAGGACACTGGTGCAGCCTTGCAAGAAGGAGGTACATCCATCTATAATCATATACACTGACTGACAGTGTTCTCCATTGCTGAACACGCGGAGTAACCAAGTCCAAGATCTCAGAAAGCTCAGAGATCGTGTAATCGTTAAGTTCGGCGCTGTTGTTCTCGTGTCCGTCACGTCCGGGTCTTGTATGCCAATCAGGGTCGTTGAGAATATTAGGAAGGGACGGGTCCGAACGGTCTATGGAATTCCGCAGACAGTCTACAAGCTCTCGATCGCGGGCTTGTAACACTGGATTTATGGCGTAGTGCGATGCATCTTCGTCCCCGTCCTCGTCCTCAGTTTCAGATTCATTTGCACAATCAATGGTAATCTCTAGAGGTGCGTTTTTGGCTCGTTCAATATATGCCTGGTGTTGATCGAGTGATGTGCCTTTTTCAAAATTGAGACAAGTCCATAGGATTGGTGT